>ERZ724520.1291-NODE-1291-length-12880-cov-3.734113_pt1 | contig 12880 bp, 8 predicted proteins | sample MGYA00376053_ERZ724520 | MGnify/ENA primary metagenome ERZ724520 (study PRJEB28724, sample SAMN07190886) | activated sludge metagenome | isolation source: activated sludge of sewage treatment plant in Hong Hong | place: USA: Christiansburg, Virginia | collected... | reverse complement strand
CGAAACACCCTTCTTGGCTTTGCCCTTGAACACTTATTTTCTGGGGGACGGTTCGAGACGTAACTCCCTTTTTGGCAAGATTGAAAAATTAATGGCTTAGGTGGGTGGGGAGAGTTTGGTCTCTGAATCAAGTTGTTCTTGGCTATAAGGGTGAGTTGTTAAGGTCGGGCTTTCAGAAATTCCATAGAATCCAAAAAGGGAGTGGTTGTTTTAAGCTGGTAGATTATAGTAAAAGGGAAGGTGGGTTGTAAGGAAGAGTGGGTAAGGTGTTTGAGTATAGGTCTATATGTTATAAGTATTACGGGAAAGTGCATATTGTCTTAATGTTTTGTTGGATTAATATTATTATATAATCATTTTTAAGGAAGGCACTTACGGATATTGTTTTGAGGTAAGGGATCATTCTTATGGATGTTAACGATAGTGTTGATCAGAGATAACGTTTAACTTTTTATACAACCAATTTTCCCCAACGGGAATTTTCTTTATTATTTTAAATGCAATACTCCAGCTTTATTATCATTATAGAAAAAATTAATTTTGGAAGTCTTGTGGCAGGCTTACATCTCCATAAAAATTAGTCGCCGTGACTCAGTTTGAAATTCGATATAAATAGCCTCATAAAAATATATTTAAAATTGGGACGCTTCAAGTAAAGTTCGATACTTTTATCGGAACGAAAATAAAGGGTTTTGGAGTAGTGGAGGGGAGGGTGTCATGGGTTGGGTGAGTGTGGTAGCTTAAGGGCTGAGAATGAGGGAAATAAAATAGGGAGGTTCTTTATATTGGAATTGGATTTATATCGTTTAAATTTTGAGATAAAGAATATTTCTTAGAGGGTGTATTAAATTTGATTGGGGGATGCGGTATTTTCTTGTTGGTGGGGGTGTAGTTGCCTAATTTTTGTTATTTTATCCCTAATATATATAAATGCTGTTTCAAATAATATTTTTTACGTTCGATAAAGATCTAAATCACCCATTATTCACCAACTGTATTTTATGAACTTTTAGGTTCCAGATATACAAATCTGACCGTTGAATTGCAGTCAATATTAAAAATAGGGGATAAGTTTTTATCATAGAACATAGCTTATATAAATTGTATCCCAAATGAGGATATGAGACAATTATTTTAAAATCACATACTTTACACCATATCTCCTGTCTTAATTATCAAAATTGAAAGCATAAATATCAAATTATACTTTGGTGCATATTCTCATATTAGAAATATATCCTAATCGATCGTCAGGTAATCTGCTCGCTTATTCATCAGCAAGTCATCAGCAACCTTACCACTCAAACTTAATCAAAGTATTTTTTTTTCTGATCGTTTTATTATAATTAACTGATATTAACACCAATAAAATCCACCTTAAAATTATTATCAACTCTTCCAATTTCCTCAAAAAAAATAAAGCTAAACTCAAGCGAATGCAATTTTGGTTCCGAACATACTATAAAATATCATCGTGTTCGCTAACTTAGTGCCTCTTCCGCTAATCTCTTTAAATCAAGGATATAATTCATATTGCTCTCTTCTTTGTTCTCAATCAAAAAGGTTATCCCCTATAGTAAGGCTTCCTCCTGACCCACTGCTCCAAAATCGTGCTCTTTGGTATCAGTTTGGTTGAATAGACTATCCAAAACAAAAACGAGGTTCCACATAGATTGACTCTCGGATTCGACCTACTGGTCCTCTTCCTCCCTTTCAACTTCTTTGTTGATTTTAACTGAGCAGAGTTGAGGGTGAGATGGATTAAAATTGCATATCATAATGGATTCTAATATCTCATTTGTATAGTCTTTTTTTTGAAGCTTTTTGATATAGAGATCGATTATCTTCAAGGAAATGATCAGTTTCTATTTAGAACTCAAGACTATGCACTCATTCATTAGCTACCTACGTTACTATCATTTTACATTAGGCTAAAATTCTTCAACTTTGGCGAGACACTCTCTCGTTCTTTTGTAAACTTTCGACGATCTTAGTGGCCTTGGGTGAGATATTTATTCGCCTGACTTACTATTTTAGAAGTCACAGAGGTATTGTTATTAATACTCTTATATTTTTTAAGAGCAGTGATCTATAAAGCATAGATTTTGTTATTTTTTGTGATGATTTACTTTTCTTGATCAAGAATGTCTCTCTGCAATTTTTTTATTTATTCATTCATCTTTTTCTTGTGAAATCTCTCATGCTCTAACTCTTTAATCAGCTTCTATATAAGCTTCTCCAATTAATTTTGAACACCGATGCTAAAATCGCTTGAAGCCTCTGAATCATAGCGGGAACGAATCTAAGCCGCATCTCCATATTTGCTACCATATCTAGGAGACTAAGCCTTGCTTCTTCTTAAGTTAGACTCTAAATCCTCTATTTCCGAAAGGAGATTATCTTTCGCCTGCTACAACATTTAATTTTCATTCTAAATCTCCTCTATTTTGAATTTTAGTTGGTCATTTTCACCTCTTATTTGCTAATTTTCCTTTCGCAGAGAATCAATAGAGTTGAGTTTGTCTTGTAGTTGTGAGTTCATTTTCTTTTGATAATCCCCAAGTTCCTTTTTGTACTATTTGATCATTTCCTCAATATCATTGAAATCACACTGCATTACACTGTACTATTCATTAAAAGTAGTTGTTTGAGATGATGTGTTACCTTTTTATTCAATTTCTTATTCCAGTTGCTAAATGCGATTGATTAGTTTCTCGTTAGTCCGGGTCAGAGAGGTTATGATCTTTTGGAGTTAGTTTATTTTGAACATTAGGATCTCGCTCTCCGTAGGTTATGCTTAATCTTAAAGGATGTTGTTGACCTCCTCGAATGCCTCCTCACTCATCATGTTTTATTGAACCATGTTCATTATCGAAAACTGAATTAATTTTGTAATAATAAACAAAGTTCAATTATCGATCAACAACAATAAAATTTTATATTAGGATTCATTACAAATTTCTTCTTAGAATTTCATTTAGTTAGCATTATTTTTGTTGAAATATTGAAAATATTTATAGAAGATTACGTTGTTCGATATTTAAAGATTGCATTTAACTCGAATTGTAAATTATATAATTAGGAAAGGCGCTATTATGATCAATATTTTAATTTGTAGCAATGAACCTGAAGCTCGGCGAGGCATTAATCTCTCTGCAAACATCCAAGGTATCATAAATCCCTAAATTCGCATAAGAGCAAGTAGCTGCCGCAAAAGAAGAAATAAAGCGTTTGAACAAATAGATAACCCGTCTAAATTAGTAAAGTAAACGCGAAGCCATGAATTACACTCCCGAATAACAAGCGTTCAAAAAAGCAAGACTTGCCCTCTTCCTCGATCAAGTCTATCGAATAAAAAGATTTTTACTCGTTTTCTACAATTTTAGATGCACCAGAATTGAAGATCAGTTTTGGCTGTATGGAGGCGATCTTAATAATACTGAAAAAGGCAATCTAACAGAAGCCTAAAAAGGATATTTTGGAAATTACAAGAGTTTGGTGGTGGATTATATAGAAGAAGTGGGAATAGATCTTACTATTGATATAGAACCTCCGCTTGATAGTGAAGTCTAGGTTAGGATGCTTCAAGATTGTGGTGAACTGTTGAATGAAAATGGGCAGATTGTTAAGTTGTAGAAAAACGCGTGTTTTTTGATGAATAGAAAACTGATTGAGCCGTATGTTAAGCAAGGTTATGCAATAATAAAGAGGAAGTATTGATCTGTACTTTGATATAACTATATTACAAAATTAACTATCTTGAAGTATTTCATTAAATCTTATAGATTAAATTAACTGAGTCAATTGTTTCTATAATTTGGCGATGTCAAAGAAAGGTGTTCGGCAACGGAAGGAATAGAGTAAGGACAAATTCTCTAGCGAAGCTGTCAGAGAATTAATCACAGAGAAATAGCAACAACTGAGTGACAACAAGACTCCTACTAAGAAATTACAGAAGAGCATTAGGACAGAAGTGAATCTTGAGTAATAGATGTAAGATGAGGAAGAGGCGAATGTTTCAATTGAACAAATAAAGGTAGCTAATACCGAAAAGATATCAGTGATGATCAGCCAGCTTATTGCTAAGAACGTTAAAGTATGCTAATTTAGAAGATTAACGCCAAAAATGCTTTTGATGTTCCACTAATTCAGATCAACGAAACCAAGGACTTCAACTATCGTATGACTTGTTTCATATAGAACTGACTGGGGACAATAGCTGGAAAAAACTGTCTTCGACTCTTTAGAGCAACAACAAGATTTATGGTTATCGGGTAGATGCGACTCACAGCCACACTTATAAGGTGTTGTAGTTACTGACGAGGAAGGAAAACCAGTTAAAAAATGGAAATGAGGAGGAGTAAGCCAATGAAAAAAACGATATGGGTCAAACTATTGCCTAATTTTGTGAGGTGGAGGGGGAGGGCGTGCTGAGTAAATATCTATAAAAAAATTACAAAGGGATCAACATTTTGCATTTGTAGATGTTTTTCAATGTAAACCCCATTCTTGAGAAGACCAAAAGAATTTTTGACCAACAGGGTTTAGGTGGCTTGTTGCTAAACAATGTATAAATGCAAGGAGATCTAACTCTCAATCTGAACTACTAATTCACCAGCAAATAGCAAGTTTGTTTACTGAGTCATGATTAGAATCTGGTTGAGGCGGATCTGTTTGATAGTTAGGAATTGGGAGGAAGGAATGTTTTTGAAACAATCAATCAAACTTGCAACATTTATAATATCATCGAAAATAACTAGGAATAAATATTAGTCAAACAGGAAGAAAATTAAATAAAGGATATTTGGAGAGAACTTTAACTGCTGATTTCTCCTCCAATCATATGTCCAGTTGATTAATCAGCATTTCTCTAACTCAAACCTATAAATGATGCACAACCTGTTGAAGAAACACATATTGTTAATGAATAGTTGGTTTCAACTTAAAAGAAGCAAGAAAATGATGCGAAGTAATTGGAAAAGTAGATGTTCATGGATGATAAATGCTAGAAGGTTGTCTCATACAACTGTTAGCCACACTCATAGACTATTCAGAATGAAATACCTATAAATAATGTGACTTTAATAGTTTCAGCTTAGAATCAATATGTTATTGCTGAATAAAAAGACTGTTAAGCATTGCCCCAACCGGCATTGACTTAAGTGCTACCCATAATCGAAATTACATTTCCTATATCTAAAAGTTGTAATCTTTAAAATCAAAGTTTTCATAGTGACAATCACGACTTGAATCTACCAATTTCAAACTAATCTTTCAAGACAGACTCAACCGTCAAAAGCAAAGAAATTCCGATTGTCTCCATCATTAGAATCAATCCCAAACTTAATCTTACAACAACTGATATTCTTAAGGAAATTGATGCGAAATAAGACAATCATGAACCTGGGGAACAATTGGTTTAAAAATGGAAAAATGCTGATAAAATTCAAAAAAAAACAAGAAAACCAAGAGTTCATAAATAATAACCTTAGATTTCGATTGATTTTAGTACTGAGTAGTATAGTGCATCGAAAAAGAAACGAAAATAAATAATAAAAGAAGACAAACAAAAGAAATTATAGCTAAAGAAATATTTGAAGAGTGTATAATCTCAGATCAATCGTGAAAAAAATATATATTTTGATACATCAAGATGGAATTCTAACTATTCTCACTCTTTATTCCTCTTGAACGAGACTCCTCTTTAAATATAAGTTTAGCCCCCAACTGCCTAAGAAGTTTCTAATAATACGTTAAATCTGTCAAATTTATCAAATTTCGTAGACCTTGTGATTGAAGATTAGGATGTCAAGAAAATGAGAACAGTTTCGCTGAGGGAAGTGAAAGAAAGTGTGACAAATTTCATTTTCAAATAAAAAATTCGAAGTTTTATAGACTTATACAACTCCTTTGTGAAATCTTAAGGATTGATAAGCCCTGCCCTATGTTTTTTAACCGTCCTCCATCTAGCCAATGAGCACAACCTTGGGCTAGTCGGCGAGAATTAAGCTGATATTAAAATTATGGTGGAAATAGCTGAAGTTTAATAGTGATAGTAAATAAGCTTTATAATATTTGAGTCTTTCGTTTTAATTTGAGATTTATATGGATATCGAGGAGATAGAAGGACTGTCCAGGAAATCAAGAGGAATTCTTTATCAATTGAAGGATAATTTGAACAGGCGAAGACTAACTCTCAACGACCACATCTGCAACATATTCGGCTATCTAAGGACCCAGTTCAATAAAAAAGAATTTTTCTCAATCATCAAAGCCTATGATGACAAACTAATGCTTGAAGAACTAGACCAGTTATTTTGTGAACTAGATGAGTCATGCAATGAAAAGATATTTATCGAATACCTAAAAACTGTTTATGAAAACATCAATTAAAACGACAATCCTTTAAAAATAAATCGTGAAGTTATATCAAGGGCTGCCACTCGTCATCACTCCTAAAAATAAATGACAGATATCATTGACGTTTATACACAAATACGTGAGACGCTAACAAAATCAGATGAAATCGTGGAAATTATTCATCTTTTTGCATTGGAAAATTAAGGGTTTCTGACAGAAGCGAATGTCATCGATATTTTCAATAACCTCGGCTACAATAATTAAAAATATCGGGCTCTTTTCTTGGAACATATCTTCGAAGGTCGGCAAAAGATATCGGGCTAATAATTTTTGAAAAAGTTAGATTTGTAACAATCCGCAAGAAGATCATCTTTATCTCTACCCCTCCTCCCCTCTAATCCTGACCTAAATCAAAGTCAGTTTATCAAAAGCAAAATCAGATAAAGTTAAAACATTTAAGAATAAACCATTTTCTTGCATGGAAAGGTATCATCTGATGGTAACGATTACATTGAAATCGAGAATATTCCTGCAACCTTAAGACCTTATTATAACTACGGAAGTTAATTAGAACCTATCTTTGCCCATTTGTCAGAATAGTACATCAAAAGCGAACTCATGTTCATCGACTCAGAAAACCCTCCCTATTCTCAAGCCTATCAATGGGTGCATCTTGCTGAGAAAGTAGGTGAGTATTTTTTGTTTCAAATGGCAAAATCTGTGCTGGTTCGTGAAAGGAACAGAAAAGGATTGGGTCAATTGCTAGAACCGAAAGATATAATCCAAGGTACTTTAGGAGATTGCTATTTTCTATCAGCTGTCGCCGGAGTAGTCGAAAAGTATCCATAGCTAATTTACCGATTATTCGTTTTGTAAAAAAATCCTTCCCACATTTTCGGAGTAAGACTTTTCATTGAGGGTGCTTGGAGGACAGTAATCCTCGATGCCTGTTTTCCCATTAGCCGTCATGGCTCTTTTTGTGGAGCACAGCCTCATCATCAAGAAATTTGGGTCATGCTGCTCTAGAAAGCTTGGGCGAAAGTATACGGATCTTATGATAATATTCATTCTGGTTATAATGAAGAGGGTCTCAACGCAATTTCAGGTGCGCCTTCCGTAGTTATTTCTTCTCAATAGAACGAGTTTTTGAGACGAGTGGAAGTATAGTTAAGAAGGGGATCTATCATTACATGCGCAACTTCTAAGGTAGTGACTCAGATGAGAAAATAGGAACAGGACAAGATGGGTATTTTTCAAAATCACGCCTATAGTTTACTAAATATCTATTCTGGAGTTAAGGCAGGGGGGCAAGATATAACTTTGTTGAGGGTTAGAAACCCATGGGGGAAGAAGTAGTGGCAGGGCCGTTGGAGTTTTAAGAGCAAATTGTGGACGAAATAGCTTCGAGTCAAGCTGGGCTATGAGGTGCATCCGATGGACGGCTCATTTTTTATTAATGAGGAAGATTTTAAGATATACTTTGAATATGTCCACATCTGTCGGGTTAACCTTGCCTACAAAAATTCATGGATAGATCTCGAAAATTAGCGTGATGAGTTTAAAGCTGTGAGGATGACTGTAAGAGAAAAGGGCGATTATTATCTTACAATTTACCAAGAAAACCCCCGAAGATATTCTGGAAGACAATACTAAAAATCTAAGAGTTGGCTTTTTTTACTTCAAGAAAAAGACGGCAAACGGATATCGATTGGATCAGGGGCAAGGGATAAACGCGACTTGACGATTGAAGCTTCACTTTAGCCGGGATAATATATTGTTGCTGCTAAAGTGCAATGGAAGTTATGGCCTAAACATAATTTCATCATTACAAGTTATGGTCCATAAAGAGTTTCATTTAAAAGGGAACCGAATTGGTAGATTCACATTCTTTCAGATTTCATAGAGAGTAAAGCTAAACTTGGTTTTGGCAAGAAAAGCTTTTACGATAACGCAAACATCCTCAAAAGAGTGTTATTTAGCCCTTAAGAAGGCTATGGTTTTGTACTTATCAACAATCAAGAGAACATTATTTTCGACTTGAGCATAAGATTCGATAATCACAAGGGACTTACCATTCTTCCTCCCTATTCTCTACCAGTTCGCCTTCAGGTTTTTCCAGGTTAGGAGGTAATTTGCAAATTTTTAGTTGATCCTACTGGTTATTCATATTCATTAAGATAAAATTACAAATATGTTCCTGTTATGTGATTTTTATACTTTGTATTTATAATGTTTCAATAAAAATGGACAATTCTTAAATGATAATATCAATAATCAAACATCAATAGTAGCATCCCTTTTTCATCAATTTACTAAAATCTTATTTCTTTCCTGTCTTAGTCAAAGTCCCCTTTTTCTCCAACACTTTCATCCTTGCTTTTCGTTAAATCTCCTCAATTTTTCTGTTTGCCTCCTCTTCTGCCCTTTTCATAACATTTTCTTTAAAAGCAGAATTCAATTGCGAATTTTCATTATTAGTCTATCTAATATATTTGTAATCGTTAGAATTCAGTTGTTTCGTTGAATTTTATCTGCTTAGTCGGTTATAGCTCGAAGCTGTCGGAGTATAGATCATTCCACTCTTTGATTTACAAAGTTATTTCAGCGTATTGATTTCATCTAATTCCCGATTAAAACTTTTCTATGCACCATAGTTATTGTATTTTCTCAAAATTTGCCCAATTTAAGAATTAGGCTGAGCTACCGAGAGAGGAGTTGCCGATTTATCCCCATATTTACTTGAAGACCGCTCATAATTTCCAGGAGTCATATATTCAGGATAATTTTCACATTTAGGCTAAACCGATGATCTTCGACGATTTAAATAACTGGCATTCTAAAAGTACATCGGGCCTGAAAGCTAAGACCCAAAGGACTGTTGACACTCTCTTCTATTAAATTATTCTTTAGGATATCGGTTTTGTTCAAGGAGACGATTTGGTGAATGAGAGTACTACTTTTGATAACTAGATTGAACTTAAAAGCCATTTTTATAATTTTTTAATCTTTCATTCACTTCGTTTTATACTGTTTGATAATTGCTAGTAGGGATATCCCATTGGAGTTCAGTTTGTTTAGGAGAGGTAGTAGGTTGCCAATTCGATACCCCACAAAGCTCGCGTTTTCTGTTCATTACATTTTAGATTAATCGTTTTCTTTCACATGAATCCTGTCTAAGTTTATCTCGGCGTGCTTGAATGCTATTGAGCACCTCATTGATATTTCCTTCAATATGATCAAACTGTCTCTTATACCCGTTTCCAACCTCATTTGAAGCTTTACTTCCACTATAACAAAACTATTTCTCAGTAACTTGATTGTAGTTTTTGTCGTCACATTATTTTTTCAGACTTTCAGAACCATTTTTTTTCATGTATTTGTTGCTAATCTCAATATACTTTTGGTAACTACTACTTGATTAATAGTTATTAGCATTATTTTAGTTAGCTACAGGCTGCGTGGAATATTTTGTCGTTATTGTAGAATTTTCCCTAAAAGAAGGAGTATTGATAATACTTGAGTCTACGAAATTGTTAGTTTTCTTATAAATTATACTGGGATTTGATTATTTTTAATATATTGAGGATTTGGCAAGAGTGATAGGATTTACTTTACTCAACTTTTATTGTTGATTGGAAGAGTAGGGAGCAGTAGCATCATTATCCTAGAGTAAGCATTCATCATCTTGATCTTCCTTTAGTTTTATCGGTTAATCGCTAAAACATTATACAAATTTAGCTACTGTAATATTTTGGTCTGGCAAAAAATATTTTAGAACATTTTCATGCTATTCTTCCCATCTAATACCAAATTTCATCGCTTGAGCCTTTAGGACTGTGATTAGATCTTGAGTAGTTAGGTATTTGCTTCCAATTAAGTTAAGAATGTATGCATAATTTGATTTAATGTCTTTAAGATTAAATTTGAATTTTCTCTTTAAGTCATACGATGTTTTAGTTTTGTCTTTGACTGTATCGATAATAGTATAGAATCGCGGGAAAATGTACTATTTTTTAGTATTTTGTGAGTTAAGACATGCATTTCCGAGTGTTTATTATAGTTGTTCTATTCTAATCTCTCCCGTTCTACTTGTGTCCAGGTACTTAAAAATAGTAAAAAGCTCATTTTATGTAATTTTCCCAGCCAATTCATAAACATCGTTGAGGTCAAGGTATCCCTTTCGTTTGATATCCACCAATTACATAAGCGCCTTGACTTCACACATACTAAGCTTGTTTTCATTGATTGTTTTTTCGAGTTAGGCCATTTCTGAAACCCAAGAACAAATGTCCTTTAACCTGTTTTCCATTTGATAATTTAATAGAAATTGCTAAATCACTGATTTAAATAATAAGGCAATCTATAGTAGAAATGATAATAGTAACATCAAAGGAAGGTAATCAAGATGCTTCAGGACTTGGGTTGGGCTGCTTCGGCTTTTAAGGAGAAGCTTACTTCTTCTTAGGCTCTGCATCCAGGCGTTGTTTCTTAATTTATTCGTATTTTTTGTGTAACTCTTTCATATATTTCTCATTATTTCTAATCATATCCAATCTAATGGTGTTTACGTGGTCATCTTCGTCAACTAAATTAAATTTAATGTACATTAAACAACTTCTCTTTGATTTTTCTAAGCTTTCTATAATTATTGGCTGTTTTGCCAAACTCTGACCCTTAAATTATTGTCCTTGGAAACAACCGTATCATCAAATTTCTTATCTTCTTAGATATGAGGGTGCTATGAAAGTTCATGAAGCAATCCCGATAAATACATCTTAAAATGATTTACTACTTCTTCTGAATTATGAGACACTTCTGTTTAAATCCCTTTCTGATTATTAAATGTAATAAATTTTTTCTCAACTCTATTTAGCCATAACTTCATTGTCTCGAAAAACAATTCACATTTTGTCGCCTTTTCTTTATAATTGTGAAATTATTTCTCCTCTTTGCTCAAATCTTTCTCTTACTTTTTATTCATGCTAAGAGCCGACTTTTATGTTTTAAGTTTATTCCTTTCTTTAGTCAATGAATCATTCTCTGCTTTCAGCTATGCTATCTTCTTTTAATTATCCGCTATCTTTCCAAGAAGATCCCCATAATTTCCCTCTTTATTCAAAAATTTCTTTGTTAATTCCTCAGTTGTATTAACACCTGTTGCAGTTTTGATGTTTTTGAAAGCTAATTCCACAATTCCAAACTTAACCATTTCCCTCGCCATCTTGTCCCTGAGAACCTTTTCTACAAACCGATGACAAAGATAAACTTTATACCAATTTTTTTCATTCGGGTCTTTTTCAGATAGGGTATTTTCTGCAATTTATTTCATTTAGTTAGTTCTTCCCACACTTGACTAGGCTGCTGCCTATTTTTACATTATCATATTCTTCAAACTTTGAAGATGAGCTTATCTCTCAGTTTCTTCTGACTCTAAATGCTCCATCATTTTTTGATAAACACGTTTAGTTCTATCCTCCTCTTCTTTAATGGAAGCATTTTCCTTGAGGATGAGTTGCCGCTGTTTTTTTAGGAAGTTGAGAGTTGCTTCCATAACAAATTTTCGTTGATCAAAAACAATCTTATCAGATTTATGCCGATCAGCCATATTATTAATAACTTTCTTCTCAGTATCACCCTATTCTCCCTTCAACTTTATATTCTTCAGCTCATCTTCCAAATGCTTCACTCTCTTTTAACCTTCAGCCTTCTCCTGTAAAAATCTCTCATTTTCTATTTGGAATTTAGATCGCTCAATCTCCAACTCCTGGATGAGCAACTACTATTTTTGACGTTCCTTGCTCACATTGTCATATCTCTTTCGGATTGTAACCAAACTGCTATGTGCTATTGATTAAGCCAGATTGTCCGGCCCTTATGGCTACTTTCGCAATTTGTTCAAATCCCGATTAAAAGTAAACGAAAGGTCACCGTGCCTATATTAGATAAAATCTACTTGATACTTTTAGCAATAGCATTAAGCGCTGGTAGTTTAACCGTTTATGAGAGTCTATCCGGATCAATAGTGGAGCTACGGCTTTTGAATTAGATCGTATTTGATAGTCTTCGAAGTTTGGTGATCTTCATTAGATGTTTTTTACGTTATTTTGTGATGCCATTGATAATTTTAGATAAGTTATAAAATCTTAAGTTAAAGGTTAAATTGTTTAATAATCAAATAGGCGTTAACTGCGAGAAATCTTATATTATAATACATAAGAATAGCATATATTTAATTACTTGATGGAAAAGGTTTATTTCCTTTTTAATTTGTATAACTATTTTCTTTAAAGGGCAATGTATTTTGATTCGAAAATCAAATTTTTCTTCGAATTTGATAAAGAACTACACTCTCCAGTGGTGGGCAGAGGTTTAATTTTGAAAAAGTTTAAAAATAAATTTACTATCTTTAATTAGAATAATTAAATCGAACAGCAATGGAAAAATTGAGCTCAGCAACAAATTTTAGCTTAAGATTTTATAACTTATCTAAAATTATCAATGGCATCACAAAATAACGTAA
>ERZ724520.1289-NODE-1289-length-12886-cov-3.698621_pt1 | contig 12886 bp, 12 predicted proteins | sample MGYA00376053_ERZ724520 | MGnify/ENA primary metagenome ERZ724520 (study PRJEB28724, sample SAMN07190886) | activated sludge metagenome | isolation source: activated sludge of sewage treatment plant in Hong Hong | place: USA: Christiansburg, Virginia | collected... | reverse complement strand
TTGCTTTTTTTTTGTGAAATCATTTGTTGTTTTAATAAATTTGTTATACAATTGTAAACAATTAACTTAAACCATTGAATATTTAACACTTAAAACTATGAAAAAAATCCTTTTATCTGCAACAGCAATCCTGATGCTTTTCTCATGTCAAAACGACACAACTGATTTATCCGATGCTACAACTAATACAACAATACGTCGAAATTGTGCTTCACAAGATGTACTAGCAGAGCAATTGGCAGCCGATCCAACTTTAGCCATTAGAATGAATGAAATCGAAACTTTCACACAAAATAGAATTTCGAAACCCAATTCAAATTTTAGACTAGTAAACGGTAAAATTGTAATTCCAGTTGTTGTAAATGTATTGTATAGAACCACAGCCGAAAATATTTCTGATGCTCAAATTCAATCACAAATCGATGTATTAAACAAAGATTTTACTGCCACAAATCCTGATTTTGCTAACGTTCCTGCGGAATGGTCTGGTGTAAAAGCGAATATTGATATTACATTTGAATTAGTAGCTATTAATAGAAAAGCCACGACCAAAACCTCTTGGGGAACTAGAGACGCTATGAAAAGTACTAAAAAAGGAGGTCTTGACCCGACGACACCAACCACAACATTAAACCTTTGGGCTTGTACTATTGGAGGAGGAATTTTGGGTTATGCACAATTTCCTGGTGGTTCCACAGCAACTGATGGGGTTGTAATTGATTCTAAATATTTTGGTTTATCTGCTCCTGGAAGTGCTCCCTACAATTTAGGAAGAACAGGAACACACGAAGTTGGTCACTGGATGAATTTACGTCATATTTGGGGAGATGCTTCTTGCGGAAATGACCTAGTTGCCGATACTCCTGTTGCAAAAACTGCAAATTATGGAGTTCCTACATACCCATATGTAAGCACATGTTTACCAGCTCATAATGAAATGACTATGAACTACATGGACTACACAGACGATAGAGGAATGTATATGTTTACCAATGGTCAAAAAGCTAGAATAACTGCTATTTTTGCTTCTGGTGGAGCAAGAGCAACAATTGGTCAATAATATTTTCTTTATTTTTAGTCTATAAACTCGCTACTGGTTAGCGAGTTTTTTTTATATCTTTATCGTCAAAACAAATAAAAATGATCTCATCAAAAATTATTGCAAACGGTATTTTAAGAGCTATCGGTTTTTTAGTTTTAGCAGTAGTATCGCTATATTTATTATACCTAATTCAGTCGGTTTTAATCTATCTTGTTGTGGCTTTGATCCTTACTTTAATTGGAAATCCAATTCTTGATTTCTTCAAGAAAAGATTAAAATTCAAACATACTTTAGCTACAATTGCCACACTATCTATTTTTATTCTGATTATCGCTGGTTTTGTATTGATGTTTATCCCTTTGATTTCTTCGCAAGGAGAGAATTTATCATTACTAAAAACCGCCGAAATTGAGAAAAACATAACCCAATTATCTGACCAAGTCGTTACTTATTTAGAGAGTCATAACATCGATTCTGATGAAATGCTCAAAGAAGCCAATGTCACTTCTAAACTAAATTTCAATTTTATTCCCAATTTTTTAAATAGTGTTTTGGGAACAATTGGAAGTTTTGGAATGGGTTTGGCCTCCGTTTTATTCATTACTTTTTTCTTTCTCAAAGACCGATTACTTTTTATTTCTGGAGCTAAGAAATTGATTCCAGACGCACACGAAGAACAAATATTGAATTCGGTGCACAAAATAAATCATTTGCTCTCACGCTATTTTATAGGCTTATTGCTTCAATTATCAATCGTTTTTGTGTTATATGTCATTGTGTTATTAATTTTTGGTATTCCAAACCTTATAATTATTGCTTTTTTATGTGCTGTTTTAAATATAGTACCTTACATAGGTCCACTAATTGCATCCGTTTTGGCAGCTATTTTAACGATGTTGAGCAACTTAGGTTCTGATTTTCAAACCGTTATTTTACCCACAACCATCTATGTTTTAATTGGTTTTTGGATCGTTCAAGTCATCGACAACAACTTATCGCAACCTCTAATTTTTTCTAAAAGCGTGAGTTCGCATCCTCTCGAAATCTTCCTAGTTATCCTCATTGCTGGATTTCTATCAGGTATTTTAGGAATGATTATCGCCGTTCCCTTATACACTATTTTAAAAGTAATTGGAAAAGAATTTTTTCCAGAAAACCAAATAATTCAACTATTTACAAAAAATATTTAATTTTGGTTTTAGAATTACTACATCCTGACATTCAAGAATTTATCAATAAGAATATTGATAAAAAAGTTGCGAAATTAGCCTTGCAAAAAAATCCATTTCCTGAAATGGAATGGATAGCAGTATTGAATCAGATTGAGGCTAAAAACAAATCGAAAGACAAATTACCTCATTGGTTTGCTGCAAAAAACATCATTTTCCCAAGTAAAATTTCAGTTGAACAAACCTCTTCCGAAAAAACAGCTTACTATAAATCTGAAATTGTTTCTGGTGAAAATCTCATTGATTTAACTGGAGGTTTTGGCGTGGATGATTTTTATTTTGCAAAAAAATTGAAAAATGTCATCCATTGCGAAATAAACGCTGAACTTTCTCAAATCGTAAAACACAATTTCGAACAACTCAATGTAAAAAATATCAGTTGTCATTCTGGAGATAGTTTAGAAATTTTAGCTCAATTAAACTCCAAATACGATTGGATTTACATCGATCCTTCCAGAAGAAATGATGCCAAAGGCAAAGTTTTTATGCTCAAAGATTGCTTGCCTAACGTTCCTGAACATCTCGATTATTTATTCAATTATTCAGATAGAATTCTAATAAAAACAGCACCTCTACTCGATATTTCGGCTGGATTATCTGAACTAAGAAATGTAAAATCGATACATATCGTAGCCCTAGAAAATGAAGTAAAAGAATTATTGTGGGAAATACACAAAGATTATCTGGGAAAAACAAACTTGAAAACTATCAATATTGTCAAGGAAAAACAGGATGTCTTCGAATTTGTTTTGGATGAAAATCCTAAAATTCCTGAATATGGTTTGCCCGAGAATTATTTATACGAACCCAACAGTGCCATACTGAAATCAGGTGGATTTGATGAAGTGGGTACTTTTTATACACTCAAAAAACTGCACAAACATTCGCATTTATATACCAATTCAGAAATTATTGCCTTTCCGGGAAGAATTTTCGAAATCGAAAATACTTTTCAATATCACAAAAAAGAGATGAAAATTTTTCTTGAAGGAAAACAACTCAATATCACCACCCGCAATTTTCCCGAAACGGTGGAAAGCATTCGCAAAAAATGGAAAATAAAAGACGGTGGAAATCAATATTGTTTTTTTACAACTGATGAAAATGACAATAAAATAGTTTTAATTTGCAAAAAAATTAATTAAAAATGAAACAAGCAGCTCTAGCCTTTTTCTTCTTGATAAGCAGCCAAATATTTGCCCAAAAAACCTGTGATTACAGTGTGAATGTGAAAGATTCTATTGGAACCTATAAATTGACCAAAGAATATATGATTTATGAGAAAAATTTTGCAGGCAACAAACATTACATCTTTCTTTCTATGGCTTTGACCGATGGCACACCCACATTGAATTTGCAAATGATTCAAAAAAGTAAAGAATTTATGAAAGCGAATTGTTTTGACAAAAATTCAAAATTATTTTTTCAATTGAATAACGGGAAAATCATAACCTTACTCCACATCGATCAAGAAAATTGTGGCACAATGATAAGAGATAACGAGGGATTCGATAACCGACTTTTGGTAGGTAATTTTATGTTTTTAAAAGGTTCTTTGGAAGATTTGAAAAGTTCTCCTGTCAATTTAATGCGAATTAAATATTTGACCGATTTAGAAGATTATGTTATTCGCAAAGAATTTACATCGGAATTGAACAGCCAAGTTTACCAACCTGAAACCTACTTTATCAACTTTTTGCACTGCGTTGAATAACTAATCACATTTCCATTTGGCATTCGAAACTCTATCATTCAGAGCCGATTTCAAATTATAATGCCACCATTCCGAATCTAATGAGTTGAAACCATTTTGAATCATTATGGTTTCCAATAATTCTCCGCTGGCTTTTATTTCTTGCGCAAAACTTTGATAATTATGACCGGCTTCAACACCAAAAAAGTCGAAAGTCGTTCCCATATCGAGTGCTACACCATTGGCATCGACCAAAGTAATATCGACAGCTCCTCCTCTATTGTGAATAGAACCTTTGCTCGGATTGGCAACATAATCGGGATTTGGAACGATTTTCCACATTCTTTTTTGAATATCCAAAGGGCGATAACAATCGAATATCTTGATTTTATACCCTTTTTTCATAAACTCAGCATTGGCATTTAGCATCGCTTTTACGGTTTTTAATCGCAAAAAGCATTCGGCGCAATCATATACTTTGGCTTTCAAAAAATTGTCGGAAGTGGCGTATTTCATATCATAAACAAAATCTTTGCTGTAGTCTTTCAAATTCACAAATGTGGTATCATTTACGATGGCCTCATTTTTAACATCGGTAGATACAGTTTGCGATTTGCAGGAAAACAAACTCAGAATCGCACAAAAAAGAAAAACGGATTTGATACAAGAAGTCATAATTTTTATTTTGGTTAAAATTAGATAAAAACGACGGATTTCAGATAGAAAACAACACAAAAAAAGCTGCCATTTCTAGCATCTTTTCTTTATAACCTGAGAGTTCGATTAATGATTTTAACCACATAGATTTATTGAAAAATATAATTCACAAAGGGTTTCATAGGCATTTTATTTACACATAGCAATAAAATCTGTGTTAAGCAAAGCGCTTTCTATTTAAAAAAAATCTATGTAGTTTAAACTTTTAATATTAATCGAGTTTAGGTTTATAGTTTAATTCTTTTGAAATTTAAAGTTTTGCGTTTCACCACCAGATTGAACCGATAGAATGTATATTCCTGAACTCAAATTAGAAACATCTATAGTATTTTGATTCAATACATTGTCATTAGAATAAACCGTTTTTCCTAAAATATTTGTGATTTTTAAGAATTGTATTTCTTTTCCATCAGGATTTTTAATATTCAACACATTTGAAACTGGATTGGGATAAAATACTAATCCATTCTCACTGTTTTTTTTTTCAAGGCCTAGCGAACCCGCAGTGGCAATTGTTAATTTAGGAGAAAGACTGGAGCTTAGTTTTGCTCCCCAACCCGCTGTCCAAAGCTCTACCGAGACATCATAATATTCTCCATTGGTCAAACTAGCACTTGGCGTTGTTCCTACTGGAATGCTAAGAGTGACTTGCGTTGGAACATTTACCCCTGTTGATGGAATCATAAACTGATTATCTGTACTTTGTACAATGGTTTGCAACCATCCTCCACTCGAATTTCTTCTAAACAATCCAACATAAAAATAATCGGTAGCAGTGTTTGCTGTATAAGTCAAATTTGTGGTGACATTTTTTCCTTCTTCAACAGGATTAGCGACAAATCCGTTTACTGTCACTTGCTCGACATCGGTAACAACACCTTCTTTAAATGCGTCTAATGCTGGCGAAGGTCGTCCATTGGATTGCCAAGCATTCAATTGATAACCACTCCACGTTTTTTCACCTTCGGGTTCCCAATACAAAACGCCAAGTCCTTTATTATTTGGCACACTTTTTACAGCCGAAATCACCGCAATAAGCATATCTTTCGTGTTTTGAACCAAGGTAAAATCGCCTCCAACTTCTACAACCATCACTTCTTTTCCATATCGGGTAGCCATATCTTTTAGATTATTGCCTAAATTGGCAATCGTAGCGGTGTAATCACTTCCTAACCAATACGGATAATACGACATCCCAATTACATCATATCTCACACTGTTTGCAGTAAGATTATCAAAAAACCATCTGAATCTGGCGTTATCATTTCCTTTGTCAATATGAACTACCACTTTTATGGCTGTATCTATCGCTTTTGTAGCGTCATAGCCTTTATTCAAAAGTTGCGCAAGTTGACTAAAACTGGTCGAATTACTTCCTTCTGGCCACAACATTCCACCAGGAATTTCATTGCCTATTTGAACCCATTCTGGAGTTACGCCTGCTGTTTTTAGCGCAGTCAAAACATCAAAAGTATGATTGTAAACATCGTCTAATAGTTGGGTAAAAGTGTGCGAAGCCCAAGCTGCTGGTTTAGTTTGTTTGGCAGGATCGGCCCACGAATCGCTGTAATGAAAGTCGATCATTACTCGCATTCCCAAATTTTGAGCCCGAACAGCCATAGCAACGGTTTCGTCTTTGCTGCAATGTCCATCTGTTTTATGGTTGGATGGATTGACCCAAACCCGAAGACGAACGGTATTCATCCCACGATCTTTGAGCAATTGCAAACAATCTTTTTGGGTGCCATCGGTGTCATAAAATTTATAGCCTGTGGCTTCCATTTGTGACAACCAGCCCACATCGGCTCCTTTCGAAAAGGAAAAAGCTGTTGCTCCTGATTGACGTTCTACAGGAGTTTGCGCATTACTGTTGGATGCGAAAATCAATGACACTAAAAGCGCTATGTGCAATACCAATACCTTTTGGATTCTTTTCATAATCGTACTAAATTTAATAATTATTTGTGGTCAATATTTATTGATTTTTTCTCTAAAAAAGGGTTGCCAAATCATATTCCTTTCAAATTTACAAACAATTTTTATCAAAACAGAGAATCTGTGCTTGTAAATAATGGGAGCCCTTTTGAAAAACTGACTTCAAAAATAGAATTATAATTGGCATAGAAATGAATCTACCAATCAGTTTTTAGCAAATACCTATCAGTTTATAAAATCCTAACGGAATTAATAAATATCGAATCAGTGATTTAATATTTTGTAAGAAAAAATTAGTATATTTGATCAATAATAAAGCGAAACAAACCTAACTAAAAAACAATAGAATTAAATGAAAAAAAGCTTATTTATTTTAACATTTGGACTTTTATCAACCTTGAATTATGCTCAAGAAAAAGATAACATTGAAACTGAAAAAATTTTCCGTGTAAATTTTTTAAATCCAGCAATTGAATTGGAAATTCCGACAGGACAATATTCAACTTTTTCTTCAGCTCTCGGAGTTGGTTATGGTGGAGGATACCCCGATTTAACCTATGGCGGAAACGGATTTATTTATATAATTAGTCCATTTGCGGATTTTCAACAAAAATGGTTTTACAACCTAAATAAAAGAAACGGTAAAAACCGAAATACGGAAAATAACTCTGGGAATTTTGTATCGTTAAGATTTATAACACGAGGAAATTCAATAGCGGAAAATGTATATCGAACTTCCGATTTTGATTTTGCATTTGGTCCAACTTGGGGAATACAAAGAAAATATGGAAAGAATTTTCACTTACTATTTGACGTCGGACCTCAATACTATTTTGACACAAATGGAAATGGAAATATTTGGCCAATTATGTTACAACTGAATTTGGGATTTGACTTAAAAAGGAAATAAAAACGTTGCATAACCACCGTTTGGTAATATGGCGGGTTTAGGCTTAATGGAAAAAATGGTTTTGTATTTGGGATGATTTGGCAAATCCGAAGAATAGGGCTTAATTTAGTCCCAAACCCGCTGTAGTGCCAGAACTTTAGCGGTCAGGCTGCAAAAAAGACACGAATCAACTGAAAAATGAAAAGAATATTTATAGTAATTTTGACAATTACACTCTTGACGAACTGTAATAATTCGAAAAACAAAACTATTGACAAATCCAATCGAATAGAATTAGTTCCAGAGCCTGATAAAGAATTAAGAGAAGAATACGAAAAACAGAAAGAAAAACAATCGTCTTGCACCTTTTCTGAGCCAGATACTTCTATTGTTGGAATTAAAATTAGAAATGCGGAAAGCAGATTAAATGTTTTAGGTAAAAAAACAAAATTGGAGAGCGATTCAACACACGTTTTCTATTCGAATGATAAAAAACAAAAACTTGGACTAACAGTTCATCCTGGAGATTATTATAACCAAGTGAGTATTTTCAATATTTCTTATGCGGACAAATCGAAACTAAACTTGCGACAAATAAATTCTAAAGAGTTTGAAACCGAGAAAGGAATTAAACTCGGAATAAGCAAAAGCCAAATCATTAATAAACTTGGCACTTGTTATGTAGTTAAAGATAGTTCAAAAAATAACATCGAACTAAACTACAGGCTTGAACTTCCTAATGACAGTAAGACAAAAATTTTAAAGAGCAATAATATGCCAATTTATTACGCATCATATAAATTGACAAATGACAAACTTGAAAATATTGAATTTGGTTTTGAATATCCATAAACAAAAAAAAGCCCGAACCGCTAACAGCTAGAGTTTCGTTGCGTGCGCAGCACGAACAATGAAACTCCCTGCTCCGCAAAGTCTTCCTTTAAAATGTTGAGATGCTGTGCGAAATCTTCCGACTTCGTACCCATTGCTAAATTCAACCAAAACTAGCAAAGACCTAGATTCTTAACAAACTTGCAACATCATATTGGAGTACATACAAAAGTCGGACTTTGCACAGCGCATAGAGATTATAGAAAACAACCCTGATTTTTTTAGTACATTTGAAGTGTTACAATCCAAAAAACAATAAAAATGAAACATATAGGCTGGATAGGTCTTGGCAATATGGGAACACCAATGGCGAACAATTTGTCGAAGGCAGGTTTTCCGTTAACTGTATTCAACAGAAGTATAGAAAAAGTAAAACCGTTTAAAAATACCAATGTTACAATCGCCCAAAACGTTACGGAATTAGTCAATCAATCCGACATTATTTTTACCATGTTGAGTAATGACGAAGCGGTAGCGATGGTCTATGAAGAAATTTTGGGAATGAAAGCCATAGGAGCTAAACTTTTTATTGATATGAGTACGATTTCGGAGCAGCTTTGTGTGAGTATTGCTCAAAAATTGAAACAAAAAAACGCTTCATTTCTTGATGCTCCTGTAGCAGGAAGCACGCAACCCGCAGCAAATGGAGCTTTGACGATAATGGTTGGTGGCGATACCGATGACTTAAATTTGGCCTTGCCTTATTTTGAAAAATTGGGTAAGTTCATCAAACACGTAGGTCCAAATGGAAAAGGAATTGCGACTAAATTGAGCGTGAATTATTTTCTCTCGATTTTATATCTAGGCTTGGCAGAAACGGTATTGTTTGCCGAAAATAACGGTATCCATCGTTCGGATTTATTAGAAATCATCAATGAAAGTGCTTGCGGAAGCGGTGCTACAAAAGTAAAAACTCCTTTACTCATCAACGAAGATTACAAACCTGCTTTTGCCCTAAGCTTAATGCAAAAAGATATTATGTTGGCTCAAAAAAATGGAGTGAATTTCCCTTTGACCGATGCCATTATTGAAACCTACGCCAAAGCATTACAATCTGGCTTGGGCAATCAGGACGTTATTTCGGTTATCAATTATTTAAAAGAAAATTAATTCGCGATTTGGCATTTCAATAAAAAAAGACACAAATTAACTAGTTGATTTATTCATTTTTTCGATTCTATTCCCACTGGTGTCGCAAAAATCGTTTAAGAAATCGCGAATGTGTTTGTTAAATCTACCTGGTTCTTCTAAATTAGAAACGTGACCCGCATTATTGATGACATGAAGCACGGAACCCATAATGTTTTTATTCATAAATTTAGATTCATCCAATGGCGTCACGATGTCTTCCCTACCGCAAATAATCAGGGTGGGAATAAAAATTTTATCTAATATAGAACAGGTTTCTGATCGCTCAGCTAAAGCTAGCAACCCTTGGGTAATGATATGTTGAGAATTCGCGAATACAACAGTTCGCAATTGTTCGACCAATTCGGGTTTATTGGTAATAGAATCTTCGTGGAAAACATTTTTTATAAATCCTTCGTTAAAATTGGCAACTCCATACTCTTTGATTTCTTCAATAGTTTTGTAGCGTTTAACTTTAACTTCATAGGAATCGGCAACGCATTGAGTATCACATAAAATCAAGGCTTCAAATCGGCTCGGAAACCGTTGCATTGCATTAAGAGTGATAAATCCACCCATCGACAAGCCACAAATAATAACTTTTTCAAGTCCTAACTTATCTATAAATAGTATTAAATCATTGGCAAACAAATCCATACTCAGATGTGATTCCTCGTCTGTAGATTTTCCAAAACCTCGAATATCACAGGCAATTACCCGATGAGTGGTTTTAAAAAAATCCAGTTGCTTTTGCCACATCGTTTTATCAAAAGGAAAACCGTGCAAAAAAATAATCGGCATGGCTCCTTCACCAAGATCATCATACGATAAATTAAAGTTGTTTACGTTAACCGATAAATCATAACCTTTAGTTGGAGTTTTCATGGGATGTATTTTAAATTTACTAAAAAGAATATTGAAGTTCTTGCAAAGTTAATTCTGGGACAACCAAAAACCCTTATAGAATATGATACGAAAATTATATAATTTACAGTTTTACAGGAAGTAGGACTATAAGAAATCAACACCTAAATACTACACTCGAATAAAGTGCCAACACTATTTTGTTTAAAAACCCTCAATATAACAAACAATCTAAAATATGCAATCATTTAATCCCAGCATTCCATCAGCAATAAATCGCCTTGGTCGTGTTCTATGATGACTATTCCGTCTGCTAAAACGTGGTTGCTGCTTCCAGTTCTGTAGCCAATGGTCAAGGTGTCGTTTTCCAAGGGATAAAACAGATTTTTAGAATGGATTCCTGTGACGTGACCAATGGGAATCAAGGAAAGTGGCGTGTTGGCAGGATACCATTTCTCGAATTTTTTGGGCAATAAAAACACTTTCGAATGGTCGTCGAGTACCACGATTTTGATTAAATCTCTATAACGAGTGATGTTGGTGATATTGGTTATGGTGTGGTCGGCACGTTTTCCAGTGGCCCAAACGACGTTGACTGCCGGAATTTTTCGTTCGACAAGATAATCGAATGCTTTTTCTAAATCGGTTTTGTTTTGGTCTGGTGTGTGAACAATTTCAAGTGGATATTGTTTGTCTTTGTAATAATTAGGATCAAAACCATGGTCGAAATCACCCAACAAAACATCGACTTTTATACCCAATTCCAAAACGCGTTCCATCGCCGAGTCTAGTACGATTACCAATGGCGACCATTCTAGTAATTGTCCCAATAATTCGATGTTGCAGGAAGCGCCGTTGGCAATGATTAAAGCGGGTTCTTGGTCGTCGCGAACGATATGGTGTGAAGACATTTGAGGGTAGAAGTTAGAAGTTAGAAGTAGGAAGTTAGAAGTAGGAAATCTGCGGTTAGTTATTTATGCAAATGTATGAAAAATCTAAACTCTAATTTCAACGTCAAAATTTAAAATTATCTTCTTCCTGCTCCGTACTTCTACCACAATTTTGACAACAACGGATTGAAATTCTTTACATAAAATATTTCGTTCCTACAGAACTTCAAACTTCTAACTTCCCACTTCCCACTTTATTTGCTACTGAATAGTATGACTTCCAGAATCTATTTCGGAAAGGTGGAAAAAGCCAAAAGGGAAATTATCAGGATTAGTTGTATTGACAATATTTCCGCGCACTGTGGCTGGTGCTGTGGCAAAAGGATTTCCACCATCGGTACCTGCTATATTGAGTAATTTAGCCATATAATTGTTGTATTTTAGGGTAATTCCTTGTATGGTATAATCTATAATATCGCCTTTTTTGAGGTCGTCTTGATAAACGGCAAACATTAGGTTTCCTTGAGTAAATTCGTCTGAAAGCACACCGTATTCGGGATATACAATGTTGCTGTTTTTAGCTCCAGCCAAATAAAAATTATCTTCGGCTCCGTTGTCCTGAAAATAGAATTTGATTTCATAAATATCATCTCCTCCAAAACCGGGTTTCAAAATTTGCTCTGTTTTCACAATGTCAGGAGTCGCCATAAATTGGGATGTTGAAGTATAAGTTTCCCCTTTGTATACGATGGAAAGTGCATAATTATTATTGATAATTGGGTTGAAATTGGTGCAAATGTATTCTCCTGTTTGTCCAACTTCGATGAATTGATAAGTTACAGGCGAACTTAACGTGATATTGGTTACAGCAACGGTAGCGCCTGTTGCCACTGGAATTGTTCCGGAATAAAAATCAGTCGAAGTGGTTAATTTAATTTTTTGAGTATTTCCATTCGTTCCTTTTTGCCATTTGATGGAAGCATCGATGACAAGTTTTGGAGCGGCAGTGTCTAAATCGACATCGATTACTTCTTCGCAACTAATCACAGCAAAGGAAGCGATTATTAGGATTATAAAAAGTTGTATATTTTTCATTGTATTTAAAATTTAAAATTATAAGAAACAGAAGGAACTGCCCCGAAAATAGATAATCTTACGGCTTCGTTTGTGCCTGTTTCTGAGTTTTGTCTAAAACTGATGGAAGCCGCATTTTGCTGGTTGTAAATATTATAAATACTAAAAACCCATTCGCTTTGCCAACCTTTTTTCTTTTCAGGTTTAGGAATGTAAGTTGCTGAAATATCTAAGTGGTGGTAGGCTGGAAGGCTGCTTGCATTTCGTTCTCCATAGCTCGGAACCGTAATCCCTTGATAGACATATTGCCCATTCGGATAAGTTACGGGTTGACCAGATTGCAAGGTGAAATTCCCACCGAAATTCCATTTTTCGTTAAATGTGTAATTGGCTGTAACGGCAAGATTGTGCAATTTATCGTAAGCTGAACGATACCAATCGCCATTATTAATTCCTATTTCGTCTGCGGTTCTTCCAGGAGTTCTTTGTTGGGATTTGGATAAAGTATAAGCAATCCAACCATTGAATTTCCCA
>ERZ724520.1287-NODE-1287-length-12890-cov-4.308687_pt1 | contig 12890 bp, 12 predicted proteins | sample MGYA00376053_ERZ724520 | MGnify/ENA primary metagenome ERZ724520 (study PRJEB28724, sample SAMN07190886) | activated sludge metagenome | isolation source: activated sludge of sewage treatment plant in Hong Hong | place: USA: Christiansburg, Virginia | collected... | reverse complement strand
AAACAGTGAAGTTTCGGATAAATTTGTTAAAGAATTGATCGATGATTCCTATGGTTTGGTTTTCAAAAGTTTAACCAAAAAAATCCAAACTGAAATTCTGCAATTAGAAAATTAGGCATTACTTTTGCTAAACATTTCCGAACACAATTCAAATAATATACTTACTATGATTGATAATCTTAAAAAATTTCTAAACGAAGAACAAGACCCAAAAGCCATCGAAAAAATCACTTCAAAACTGAATGATTTGTTGATGAAAAACGAGGAAATAGGATATATCGCCGTTCAAAAAAAACCTGCTATTACCGTTTTTCCAGATAGTATTGTGGTGACCAATAAAAGAATCATCATTTGTCAGCCCAAAAATATGGGTCTTTCAATGAATTTTACCGATTTCACTTGGGACGAAGTGGAAGGAACTTTTATGAAAGAAAATATTTTGGGTTCCGAATTTTCGTTTTCGACCAAAACACAAATTCAAGTTTCTATTGATTATATTCCAAAAATTCAGGCGAGAAAGATTTCTACTTATGCCAAAGAACAATTGGATCTATTGAAAAATCCTGTAGTTGCCGAGGAAACGAATATTCAAGTTCCAGAATTTATTCAAGAGGATGTAGAAGAAGTGGAAACGGAAGAAGTAGTAAATTATGCCGAAATAATGCCGGCAGTTTCTAATTATGCAGAACCGATTGCTGAAAATACGGCTACTTCAACTGAAAAATTGTCGAATGAATTAACGCAAGACGAACTTTTTGCTAAGCTCCAAAACTACAAGAAACTCCTCGATAACGGATTGATTTTACAAGGCGAATACGACGCTTATAAAAAGGAAATTTTGAGTTATATGTAATTGCAAGCTTAGTTTTTACTATTCATCCCGATAAATTCTCATTTATTGGGATTTTTTTTTGAGAAAATTTTAGTTGTGTAACTTTTGTTACACAAAGGATTGTGTGGTTGAGGTATATTTATCCTATTAAATCAATGGGTTTTGTTCTAAATATAGAATAAGCTAATTTTTTTATGAACTAAATTTATAATCAATACTTTTTAAACATGAAAAAAAATATTTTACAATTTGGATTAGTACTTTTTTCGACTTTTGCTTTTTCGCAAGCAGGGCATATTATACAAGGTGTCGGAGCTTTCAATATGTCTATGGGAGGCGCATCTACGGCACAACCGCTTGATATTTCGGGAGCATTGCAATGGAATCCGGCTTCGATTTCGGTATTCGATGACAAAATCATCAAGTTGGACGCAGGTTTGTTTTTCTCTTCCCCAGAATTGAGTTCTAGCTTGCCAGCAGGAATGATGGGCACTGGGTCGCCTGCAGTTTCAGGAGTTACTGAAGATGCGAGAGATCCTTCAATAATGCCAGCATTAGCGATGGTTTGGGGAAAAGAAGGTAGCAAACATACATTTGGTGTATCAGCTTTCGGAATCAGTGGTTTTGGAGTTACTTTTCCTGAAGAATTAAATCAACCCATGAGTGCTAGTTTTGACCCTACAAAAAATTCAAATCCTATTAATTATCCGCAGCAAGCAGGCGGTTTTGGTAGAATTAAATCCGATTATATGTTGTTGCAAATTGGGCTTACTTGGGCTTATGAAATAACCGACAAACTTTCTGTGGGTGTTGAACCAACATTCAATTATGGAACTTTGCAACTAATGCCAAACCCAACTTCAAATCCATCGGCAGCGGGATATCCTTCTACTGATAAAGCCACAACTTCTGGTTTTGGAGCACAATTTGGTTTGTATTATGACACAAAAATGGGTTTCAAAGCGGGTGTTTCGTACAAAACAACTCAAAATTTAAGTGAATTAGACTTCAAAAACACGTATTTAGACAATACAACATCTACCAATAAATTCGACATGGATTATCCTTCAATACTTTCTTTTGGTGTAGGATATTCAAAAAGTGATTTCGATCTTGCCCTTGATTATAGAATGGTGGATTATAAAAACACCAATGGTTTTTCTGAAACTGGTTGGACAGAAACAGCTTCTGTCAAAGGATTTGGTTGGGATACTGTTTCTATTTTGTCAGCTGGAATTCAATACAAAGGAATCGATAAATTGCCTTTGAGATTGGGTTATACTTACAGTTCAAATCCTATCGGAAGTGATGTTGCATTCTTCAATATTCCTGCAACAGCTATTATAAAAAATGCTTTTCAGTTGGGTTTTAGTTATGCGGCAAGCAACAATATCTCTTTGGACGCAGTGTATCACCACGGAGCCAGCGACGGAAAAACTTCTGGACAAATGCTTAATCCAATGATGGTTTCAGAATCAAATCCTTATGGAGCAGTACCTGGAACTACTGTGGCTTACGAAATGACAACCGATTTAGTGATGATTGGAATTTCATATAAATTTGATAAAAAAGAAGTAAAATAATTCGATTTTTAAAGTTTAAAAAAAGCGGTTTCTGAAACAGGAACCGCTTTTTATTTTGGATAAAATTACATGGTTTGCTTCTGTTTCTCCGCAAAATTATGAGCTTGAAGTTCTAATAATTCGGTGGCTTTTTGACGTTGCAAATCATACAATTTTTTGTCTTGGGCAATGTCTTCATAGACTTTGTCGTGCATCGATGCGCTGGTTTTTACCAATAAAGTGCGTTGGTATTTGTCCTGTTCCAAAGTAGCTTTTAGAGCCGTTTCCAAATCTTCCAATTTATAATCGTATTCGCCTTTAGCGGATAATAATTTAGCGATAATTGGCGAGGTTTCGATTGCCAAAAACAACAACATTATAAACAGCGAAGGAATCAACGGGAGTTTATTCAAGGCATTAATTCGAGCCATTAAACCATCAAAACCATCAATTATAGGTTGAGTTTCTGAAACTTTTTTATCCAAATCCGCCTGAAGTGTAATAGCTTTTTTGTCGTTGATGGCAATTTTCGCCAAGTTGGTTTTACGGATAGAATCCAGTTCGGAGGAAGCTAAATTGTGTTTGGCAATTTTCTCTTTGAAAACAGGTCCTTTGCCTAATTTCATTGTTCCTTTTGTCCCTTCAGCTTCAGTAATATAAGTTTCGTAAAGAGAATTTACTTCTTTCTCTTTTTTTACAATTTCCGCTTTCAGATTATCGGTTTCTGCCTTGTTTTTGTCCAAATCTGATTTGAAATAGTTACCAACTTCCTTTTTATTGTTCAAAGCCATTGCGTTTTTTTCTTTCAACAAAACAGTATTGATTTCCTTTTCGAAAATTTTAATTTCCAATGGTTTCGAAATCACGATAGCGATGATTATCGCCAAAATAATTCGTGGACTGGCCTGTAAAAACTCGCTTTTGAAATTATCTCTTTTTCGAATGGTAGAAACGATGAATCGATCTAAATTGAATATCAGCAATCCCCAAACAACACCAAATCCCATAGCAATAAATGGATTGTCGAAAACCGTGAAAAGTGCATAGGAACTGGCAATAAAAGCCATGACTGCGGTAAAGAAAACGGTGGCGCCAATACCTACATATTTGGTTTGTTCGCCTTCGGTGCAACCTTCGAGGAGATTTTTGTCGGCTCCGGAACAGAGGATAAAAAATTGTTTTAACATTGTGATTTTGATTTGATGCATCAGTTTACTGACGCAGGAGTGATTGATTTTGATTGATATTAATTAGTAGAGTTTTAACGGAGAAAGTTACATTTTGTTGTAGATGGTATTATTGTGTAAAAAAGAAAAGAGTCACGTTTTGGCGCGACTCTTTTCTTTGAAATGTTATGTTTTAGTAGATGAAAATAATTAGGATTTTTTCTTTAAATAATTAATCAATAAAATTCCCCAAGACAAAATCAATAATAATCCACCAATAGGAGTGATGAATCCTATGGTTTTAAAATCAAAAGGAATAAAATGACCGTTTGTAGCCAATAAATAAATCGAGCCTGAGAAGAAGATTACTCCAATAACAACTAGAAAATAAATTGTTTTCTTAGCTTTTTCCGAAAGGCCTGATAGTCCAATGAAGAGGAGAAACAAGGCGTGATACATTTGGTATTTAACTCCGGTTTCAAAAGTGGTAAGCTGTTCGAGTGACAAAACTTTTTTTAAGGCGTGTGCGCCAAAAGCCCCTAAAATGATGGCCAGCATTCCAAAAACTGCTCCTGTAGAAATTATTTTTTTGTCCATTTTGTGATTTTTTAATGATACAAAAGTATCTCTTTCCCATCAAAGGCCACTCTTTTTAACGATACTTTTTGTTTATTAGATTTATATTTTTTTTGGTTTTATATTATGTGTTGTTTGTTATGAATATAACAATTATATATATTTGTGTTAAATACGTATCAATATGAGAACAGTTTTAATCATTGGAGCCGGAAGATCAGCTTCGTCCTTGATTCAATATCTTTTGAATAAATCAGAAGCAGAGGATTTGCATCTTATTATTGGCGATTTATCGTTGGCATCTGCGCAAAACAAAACGAATAATCATCCCAATTCAACGGCAATTTCATTAGATATTTTCGACCAAAATCAAAGAAAAGAAGCCATTCAAAAAGCTGATATTGTGATTTCGATGTTGCCGGCACATCTTCATATTGAAGTTGCCCGAGATTGTATTATTCTAAAAAAACATATGGTTACGGCTTCCTATATCAGCGATGCGATGCAGGAATTGGATGTTTTGGCTAAGGAAAATAATTTGATTTTTATGAATGAAATTGGTCTTGATCCTGGAATTGACCATATGAGTGCGATGAAAGTAATCCATGAAATCAAAGCTAAAGGAGGGAAAATGCTTTTGTTTGAATCTTTTTGCGGTGGTTTGGTTGCGCCAGAATCGGATACGAATTTGTGGAATTATAAATTTACTTGGGCGCCTCGAAATGTAGTTTTGGCAGGTCAAGGTGGTGCAGCAAAATTTATTCAGGAAGGAACGTATAAATACATTCCATATTGCAATTTATTCCGCAGAACTGAATTCCTAGAGGTGGAAGGTTATGGTAAATTTGAAGCCTATTCGAACCGAGATTCTCTAAAATATCTTGATGTTTATGGACTGACCGATGTGCTGACTTTGTATCGAGGAACCATTCGCAGAGTTGGTTTCTCCAAAGCTTGGAATATGTTCGTTCAACTCGGAATGACCGACGATAGTTATGTGATGGAAGATTCTGAAAACATGAGTTACCGTCAATTTGTGAATTCTTTTTTGCCTTATCATCCAACGGATTCTGTTGAAATTAAAATGCGTTTGATTTTAAAAATCGATCAAGACGATAGTATGTGGGACAAATTATTGGAATTGGATTTGTTCAATCCTAATAAAAAAGTAGGTTTGAAAAATGCCACGCCTGCTCAAATTCTCGAAAAAATCCTGACCGATAGCTGGACATTGCAACCCAAAGACAAAGATATGATTGTGATGTATCATAAATTTGGTTATGAATTAAACGGCCAAAAACAGCAAATTGATTCCAAAATGGTTTGCCTTGGCGAAGACCAAACTTATACTGCAATGGCAAAAACCGTTGGTTTGCCTGTTGCCATGGCGACTTTGTTAATCCTCAATGGAAAAATAAAAACTCCCGGTGTTCAACTTCCTATTCGAGAAGAAGTGTATTTGCCTATTTTGAAAGAACTGGAAGAATATGGAGTTGTTTTCAAGGAACAAATCGTGCCTTATTTGGGGTATAATGCTTGATGTTTGGGAGGAATGATTGTGTATGTGAATAAAAAAGCCGTTTTCTCTTGAAGAATAAACGTTTTTTTGTTGCTTATGAGTGGGTTTTTATAGTTTAGCTAAGTTTTTTGTTTAGAATTGTTTTGATGGGGAAGTAGGTCTTTTTTCATTTCAATCATATTTTCCTGTATTATTTTAACTCGTTTTATAGAATCTTGAGAAGATATTTTTTCAGGCTTTTTAAATGTTATTGTGATACTTTCGTTTTTGTATTTCAAATGACTGTTTTTAAGATTTTCTTCAAAATATTTTTTGGTGTACAATGAGCATTGAAAGTTTTGAGGAAATCTTTTGCTTCTAGCATTTTTATGAATATAAGAAGAAGTATAATGCACAAAATCAGAAGATTTATAATTGTTTAGTTTATTGTTGCGGATATTGATTCCGTCAATCCAAATCGCATATTTGCCCGAGTTTTTATATGATTCAAAATTAGATGGAGGTAGCTTGTTTTGCTTTATTGGATAAGGTACTCCAAGATATCTTCTTTTTTCTTCTAAACTTAGTTTTTCATATCCTTTGTCTATCATAATATTTCTTGTGTAATCTTTAACTATAACTCTCACTCCAGCATAATAGTCATCTCTTTTTTTGTCTTTAGAGGAGTCAGATTTAGAGGTTTTTTTAGAAGAAGAAACGGATTTTTCCTGAGCAACGCTTTCAATGCACATAAAGAAAATAAGGCCTGAAAATAAAGGCAAAAGTGCTATTTTACAAAGCAATACTTTTGTTTTGGAAACCGTTTTTGTCATCATAATTAATCTTTTTTTAGTCAATGAATAATTTAAATTACTGGTTAATAGATGATTTGAATTGTAATTTACTTTTGAAATCAATAAATTTTGGTAAAACGGAATGTTGTTATAAGATTTCACGACTTTCTCATCAGCGAGGAATTCGTGATTGAGTTGAATGGCTTTTTTATAAAAAATAAAAATGGGATTGAACCAAAAAATTGTTTTCAATATTTCTATAAATAAAACGTCAAAGGTGTGTTTTTGGGTAACGTGAGTTAATTCATGCGAGAATAATTCTGCTTCTATTTTTTGATTGTTATAATCAATTTCATTGATAAAAATGTAGTTTAAAAAAGTATGAGGGAGCACTTTTTCTTTCAATAAAATCAATGTTGCATTTTTATAATCAATTCTTGTATTCGAATTTATTTTGGAGATTATTTTAATAATATTTCTCATAAATCGGAAGGAAAGCAAGAAAGTAACCAATCCGTAAATACTCCAAAGTATAATCGGTAAATAATTGGTTTCTTCAACAATCACAATACTTCCTTGATTGATTTGAATTGTATTATTTTGTATAATTGGTGTTGTTATTTCCTCAATAATTTCTATTGTTATAAAGGGAATTGCAAAGGAGAAAACAAGGCTAAACAACAAGTAAAACCTGTTGAATTGATGCATTTTTTCTTTTTCCAATAGCAAAAAATATACAAGTAGAAGAGTTATTAACGGAATTGACGATTTGATTAGAAAGTCGGTCATTTTTTCTTTTTTTGAAGTTCAACATCGATGATTTTTTTCAATTCTTCTAATTCTGTTTCTGATAAATTGGTTTCTTTGGTAAAGAATGAAGCAAATTGTGAAGCTGAATTATTAAAGAAATTACTAATTAATCCATTTACGTGTTTCGAGAAATAATCCGATTTTTTTACTAGTGGATAATATTCACGGGAGTTTCCAAATTCGTTGTAAGCCACGAATTTTTTGTCAATCATTCTTTTCAATAAAGTGGCCACGGTTGTTGTAGCTGGTTTTGGTTTTGGATAGGCTTCAAGCAAGTCTTTCATAAAGGCTTTTTCGAGTTGCCAAAGATGCTCCATTAATTGTTCTTCGGAATTAGATAACGACATTTGCTCTATGTTTTTAGAATTAGTTCTACAAATGTAGAAAAAAAAATTAATATCCAAATTTTTTTCAAAAAAAACTCGTTCAATCAATTAAGAATGAACGAATTTTCAATTTTATCTTTGTCAAAGTTTTAAACTTTGACAAAGATTTATTTCGACATCTCCACAAAATACTTATAAAACAACGGAATCGTTTCTATTCCTTTGAGATAATTAAAAATCCCAAAATGTTCGTTTGGTGAGTGAATGGCATCGCTGTCCAAACCAAATCCCATTAGGATGGTTTTGCTTTTTAGTTCTTTTTCGAACAAAGCGACAATAGGAATACTTCCGCCTGAACGCACTGGAATTGCTGGAACTCTGAAGGTTTCGGTGTAGGCTTTATTAGCGGCTTTGTAGCCAATGCTATCCGTTGGCGTTACATAACCTTGTCCGCCGTGATGCGGTTTTACTTTTACTTTTACTCCCGCTGGCGCAATGCTGGTGAAATGTTGGGTAAACAATTCGGTGATTTCTTCCCAATCTTGATTTGGAACCAGTCGCATCGAAATTTTGGCGAAAGCCTGACTTGCAATAACAGTTTTTGCTCCTTCGCCAGTATATCCGCCCCAAATTCCATTCACGTCAAGTGTTGGTCGAATCGAGTTTCTTTCATTGGTTACATAACCCTTTTCGCCATAAATATCGTTGAGTTCAAGTGCTTTTTTGTAGTTTTCTAAATTGAAAGGTGCTTTGGCCATTTCGGCTCTTTCTTCTAATGATAATTCTTCTACTTTATCATAAAAACCGGGAATGGTCACGTGATTGTTTTCGTCGTGAAGTGAAGCAATCATCTTTGCCAAAACATTAATAGGATTAGCAACAGCTCCACCATACAAACCAGAATGTAAGTCGCGATTAGGACCCGTAACTTCCACTTCCACATAACTCAAACCGCGTAATCCAGTCGTAATAGAAGGTTGTTGGTTAGAAATCATTCCGGTATCGGAAATTAAAATCACATCACATTTGAGTTTTTCTTGGTTGTGTTCTACAAACCAGCCTAAACTTTTGGAGCCAATTTCCTCTTCGCCTTCTATCATAAATTTCACGTTGCAAGGCAAAGTGTTGGATTGAATCATATATTCCAATGCTTTCACGTGCATATACATTTGGCCTTTGTCGTCGCAAGAACCACGGGCAAAAATGGCTCCTTCGGGATGAATTTCGGTTTTTTTGATAACAGGTTCGAATGCAGGAGAAGTCCACAATTCGATTGGGTCTGCCGGTTGTACATCGTAATGTCCGTAAACCAAAACAGTTGGTAAATTTTTGTCAATTGTTTTTTCGCCATAGACAATAGGGTTTCCGGGCGTTTCGCAAATTTCTACAAAATCGCAGCCTGCATTTTTTAAACTTACTTTTACAGCATTGGCGGTAGTGATAATATCCTGATGGTAAGCAGGATCGGCACTTACAGAAGGGATTTTTAGCAGTTCGATTAATTCGGAGATGAAACGGTCTTTGTGCTCTTGAACATATGATTTTATGGTTTCCATAAATTTGAATTTATTTATAGTTTCAAAAGTACAAAAAAGAGAATAAATATTTTTGAATAAATTCCTTTGAAAGTTAGAAGATATGATTATATTTGCACCCACAATTGAGCGGATATGGTGAAATTGGTAGACATGCCAGACTTAGGATCTGGTGCCGCAAGGCGTGTAGGTTCGAGTCCTATTATCCGCACAAAAAAAGCTTCTCAATCGAGAAGCTTTTTTTATGTATATTCCTTAAAAATCTTTTTTAAACTAAAAAATCAGACATCAATCGTTGTTTGAATCTATCAATAGGCTTCAAATCGACATCGGTTTCTCCGTCGGAAACATCAAATGGATCGTCTAAACCGCTAATTAGCAAATACAAATAGCAAAATAAAAAGGTAATGGCTGAGGTAACTAAATAATCGGCTACAATGGTTTTGAATTTTGTAATCAACAAAAGCGACATGACTATAAAAAGAATGCTTTGGAGTAGGGTGTAGGCTGGTTTTATGAAGTTGTTTCTGGAAATTGAATACGCACGAGTGAGTTGTTTTCGCATCGAATTAGTGTTTTCTTGAATACCTTTTATGGCTTCTTTATCGACGCCTCTTTCAGCAAAATAATAGGCAATTTCATTAGATTTTCGAATTAGAGGAAAAATAATAGTCGAATCTTTTCCGCTAGAATAAATCCAAGAAATAATTCCATCGGTTATTGTGAGCATTTCTTGGCGTAAAAAAACACTATTTAATTCTTCCTTGCACAAATCAGAGGTTCCTGTTCTTGGAGCTCTTAAAGCCAAGTAAATCCAGTCTTTTATAGCTTCAAGATTGGCTGCTATTTCTCCCGGAATCTTTTCGCTTTCTTTAAAATCGGTCATTGTGGCGGCCAATAATAATCCGAATACAAAAAAAGCTCCCGTAAAAATGATAGTAATATCAGAAAGTTCAATTAAATCATGAAAATCTTGTCCGTAAAGAGAAAGGTTTTTAAAAATAAAATTTTTGACTGCCAAAATAATGGTTGCAGCTATAAGTGATTTAATGATGATAGTTCGGTTTAAAATAAACTTCATGTTTTTTTAAGCAAAGTATGAAAAATATACAAATGACTATCCTTTTTTTAAATAAAAAACAAACAGTTTTCATTGCATTTTTAAGCCTATTTTTTCTAGATTTTCTTATGTAAAAGTGTTTTTAATTTTTTTAAATTTATTTTTATTTATAAAATCTTACATAATATTGATATATAATGAGTTAAATGGCAAAATTTAATATATTTGTAAACTCAGAATAATGAAGAATATAATAATTCTCAAATCGATTTTTGTAATGAAAAAAAAATCACTTATGCTAACATTAATACTGGCATTTCTAGGATGTGTTTTGATGGGACTTTCTATATATTTCTTCTTTGAGGGAAGTTTTAATGCCAATGAAAAAATAGAAACAGCTGAAAAGGAACTTGAAGAAGCTAATAAAAAAATTGAAAATTTGAGTCAAGAATTGAATGCTAAAACAAGGAATTTTATTGAAGCTGAAAAAAAGATAAAGAATTTTTCATTAGAACCTTTTGGTCAATCTACAGTACATAATATCCCTGTTTTAGAAATTACAAATGTTGATCTTGGTGAAGGAGTAACAGTTGAAGGAAACAAAAAGAAGGTGCATCGATTAATGTACAGTCATCAAATCCGATTTTTTATTCTGAATATGGGGAAAAGTTCATTAAAAGATGTGATTTTTTCTATTAAAGATGTTTATAACGAACCAAAAGAAAAAGGGAAAACGAAGAAAACAAAAGGAGAACTTGACTTTATGGGAAGGCCAATTGACAATGTAGAGATTGGTTCGTATGATAATATTGAGATTCATACATTAAACCTTAAATCAAAAAAAATGATTTATGCTAGTAATCTTCCAAGTAGTTTTGGGTTTGGAAATTATTGTTATGACATCATTGTGGAGTGGCGAGATGGCTCTTATCAGATGCAGGTTGATATTGAGGAGATAGACGGTAAATTAAAATTCAAATATGAATTTTATAATCTAAACGGAGAACCTATTGATATGAAAAAGTTAACAAACTTAAATGGTAAATAAAAAAGCTTCCCGATTTGAGAAGCTTTTTGTTTTGGTCCAATAAAAAAATTAAATTTTCATATTCGAAACTTTATACGATTTTCCGTCGGCAGTTGCTTCGACTACTTTGGTCAGTTTTTCAGGAGTTAAGACTGTTTTGTCAAAGGAAACTGTTGCCGATTCTTTTTCAAAATCTACAGTTGCTGTTTGTACGCCATCAAGTCCATTTAATTCTTCCTGAATCGTTTTGGCACAACCTATTGCACAAGTCATTCCTTTGATGGTAAAACTTGCGGTTTGTAAATTGGCGGCTGCAATTTCTTTTTTAACTTTTGGTGCTTGAGTTTCAGTTGCCGAATCCGAAACGGCTTCATTTGATTTCTCTTTACAACCCACAAATAATAGGCTGACAAGTAGTAGTGCTGATATAGATTTGATAAAATTCATTATTATAGGGATTAAAGGATTAAGCAATTAATATTTTAATTAACAAAATTAGTGAAAAAAGTACCGGTAATTCATAAAATAATTACAATTTTGAGCCAAAATTTACAACTATGAATTCGAAACAATTGAAATGGTTTTACCTAATCGCTTTAGCATTGGTTTGGGGAAGCTCATTTATCTTGATCAAGAGAGGTTTGGTTGGGTTGACACCGATGCAATTGGGTTCGTTGCGCATTATTTTTGCAGCCATTTTTCTACTGCTAATAGGTTTTAAAAGTTTGTCAAAAATTCCGCTACATCAATGGAAATATATTGCTTTGACGGCGACTTTAGGAACGTTTATTCCAGCGTTTCTTTTTTCGATTGCACAAACTCAAATCGATAGTTCGGTGAGTGCTATTCTGAATTCGCTTACGCCATTAAATACGATGATTTTGGGAGGTTTGGCTTTTGGATTGAGTTTTAAAAGGACTCAGGTTTTTGGAGTAATTATTGGATTAATAGGAACATTTTTGTTAATAATAAATGGAGCGATTCATCATCCAGAGCAAAATTATTATTACGCCATTTTAATTATAATTGCCTCGATTTGTTATGCAACGAATGTCAATTTAATCAAGAAATATTTATCCGATTTGAGTCCGTTGAGCATTACGACAGGAAATTTTTTGGTTTTGCTTTTTCCTGCATTGATTGTTTTGTTTTTCTCGGGCTTTTTTGAGGTAATTGCTGTCGAAAGTGTTCAGCATTCGGTGTTGTATATTGTAATTTTGGGTGTTGTTGGAACGGGAATTGCGAATATAATTTTCTTTAAAACCATACAAATTTCGTCACCAGTTTTTGCTACTTCGGTAACGTATTTAATTCCGATTGTTGCCTTTTCTTGGGGATTTTTAGATGGTGAAACGCTTACTCCGGTTCAGTTTTTGGGCGCTTTTATTATTTTGGTTGGAGTTTATTTGTCGGCTAAAAAATAGATGGCAGGTTGCAGATTACAGGTTGCAGAATTCAGATTAAAAACTAAAAAAACGAAAACCTCTTGATTTCTCAGGAGGTTTTCGTTTTCTAAACTTCTAACTTCAAGCTTCTAACTTCAAGCTTCTAACTTCCATCTACTGAAAATCCGCATCGGTAACGCCTTCGTTGATTTTTACTTCGGACATTTTTATATCCAATTCGAAACCTACATTTTGGATGATGTTGAAAGGAACTTTTACGCCTTTTACTTCTCTATAATCTCCAAAACTAGTCATTTGT
>ERZ724520.1284-NODE-1284-length-12902-cov-3.156612_pt1 | contig 12902 bp, 12 predicted proteins | sample MGYA00376053_ERZ724520 | MGnify/ENA primary metagenome ERZ724520 (study PRJEB28724, sample SAMN07190886) | activated sludge metagenome | isolation source: activated sludge of sewage treatment plant in Hong Hong | place: USA: Christiansburg, Virginia | collected... | reverse complement strand
GGTGGCTAGCAGCGCCGAGGGAGATGACCTAAGCGTGCTGTCCGGCGTCGGAGATGGCAGCTTCCAGACCGTGTAGCATCAGCTTTTCGAGCCGCGCATGATTGAGTTGCAGCCCGCGGATGTAAATGGCGATGGACTGCCCGACCTGATCGGACTCGGCTACTTTCAGGATGCGCCGCCGCGGTCCACGCCGCGCTATCAATCGGTGACTGTGCTGGGTCACCTGCGCTAGTCCGCGTACATCCAGGCCGGATGATTATTAAACAGAGCCGGCGCTTCGCACACCGTTGGTGGCAGCGCGGTGCTTGATGACAAGGACGCGCCAACGTCGGGAGTTCCACCCGCAGGGGCTCCGCCATCCAACTGCTGTTCGCTGGGCGGAGGCGGGTCCGTGTACTCAGTAGGCCTGCCGCCCGTTTTAGGGGCTCCGCCATCCAACTGCTGTTCGCTGGGCGGAGGCGGGTCCGTGTACTCGGTAGGCCCGCCGCCCGTTTTGACGAAGGGCACCGCGTCCTTTACGGTCGAGCGCGCCGACACGCCCTTCGCAAGCCACTCCTGAACTTTGGGCATGGTCCGGCCTGCCACCTTGAGTCCTCCTCCGGTGGCCGCTGAAAAGGTGTTGAGAGCGGCCTCCCCCAGCTCTGAACCGGCTTCCCCGAAATTCCCACGACCCGCTGAATACATGCTGTGTGAAAGGTGGTAACCCGCCTGCGCGGCGTCGGCGAGCCATCCGTTTTTGGTCAGACCCGCCGCATCCAGCGCCAGGCCACCGCCACCGTTCAGAAAGGCGTCACCCTGCTGGAACGTCCGCTCGGCGGCGGGGTTGCCGACAATCCCGTTCGCGAGAGCGGTAAATGGACTAACCACAGATGTGACACCGGCAACGTCTTCGAACCACGACATCTGAGTACCTCCGTGCTGGAGACAGAACCGACGGCAGACGCTGACTCGACTACCTGCGCACGCCGCGTCGCCGTCGATGCTTGCTTAGAAAGCAAGCGTTGTGCCACATCCACCGTGGCGCATCTCTGTCGCTGTGCCGTGAAAATGCACCATCTGCCGATCGCAGCCGGCAGATTCTGCCGGCATCGTCTGCCACGCGGTAGGCCGTGCCGGCCTTCCCGCATCCGTGCCAGGCACCGACCGCGATGACTGCGGTCGCTCCTGACCGCAGATCCGCCCCCTAGGTTGCTTGGGCGTCTTGGGAGTTCTGCTATCATTTGGTGAGCTTCATGCTCAGACAGGCGCAGCAAGGTTCTTTGGCGTCGGATGATGGGAAAGAGGCAGAGAATGCGAAGTGTGATGTTTGTCGTAAGCCTGCTTGAGATCGTGCTTGGTCCCGGCTGCGCGGGGATGGGTCCGACAGCAACGGTATGGCCTACAGGCGTGTGGGGGGACTCCACTAGCAGTGGCTCGAACGCAGGCGGCGACCACAAAGCGACTGTCCTGTGGAGTCGGTCGGCTCCGGTTTGCGTGACCATGGGAGCTGGTTTTGAACCCGACGAGTCAGCTGAGTGTGCGTCGGTCGTTAGAGGACACGCTGCCTGCTGGGAGAGCGGTTATGACTCGGTCCTCCAAGTGGAAATCATTCGATCTGGTGCCGTCATCGACTACCGAGCCAGGTACAACGGAGAGCCAGCGGGCACGGAAACACGCACGGGGAGCACAGTTGGCAGGCTGTGTCGTGGCGCAGTACTCTTTGGTTTGCGTTCGGCACTTATTAAGAGTGGCGTGCAGCCCGCTGTCGCTGTGAAAATGGATGGGCCGGCTACCGAAGAACAACAGGATCGTTGTGGAGCTGCGCTAACGGATGGGCGCATCTTCAAGATTGAGAACCCAAAGGTACTTGCAAGGGTCACTATACTGCGACCTGCATCGGGCGGATCTGGGGGAGATCCGGGTGGCAACTACCTGCAAGTTCGCCTATCCGAGGTAGATGGGTCAGGGATACTTGTTGAAGGAGGTCGCCCAGATTGGGGAGTGGATGCGCTCTGTCAAGACGCCGCAATTCAGGCACTTCGTGGTCAGCTGCAACAAACCATGTCGCGTCAACTACCGAACGCGCTGGGTACTCCTTGAGCCCAAGAGCAGTCCGCCCAAGACCATCTTCGGACTACTGCTGGGCCTGGCCTAATGTCCAAGCCGTCGAGCTTGTCCCCGCACGAGAACGCCGACAAGTGTACTGGATGGAGGCCTCATTATGAGGCTCGGCCCAGATAGAGTGCTTGGCTGTCCATGGTGCCAGCACCCGTTTCGGATCCACACCGTGCTGTCCGGCAGTACCTCCGGGATGGAGGTATGGACCGACGGCTACGCGAGGGCCCCGATGTTACCTGAGCCGCCAGAGGTAGCGCGGTGCATGGGCTGCAAGCGCTACTTCTTTATCCGTGACGCATGTGCTCATGCTGCCGTAACCGAATCGGGACAGACTGCTCACACGGGCCCAGGAGTTCACGCCAGAGAGCTGTCTGAGAGTGCCCTCTACGAGGCCATCCAGGAGGGGTTGGCACGCGATGGCACCGAAGAACTTAAGCTCCGGTTGCTGGCCTGGCGTGCCGGGAATCATCCATTGCGCAGCAACCAGGGAGCAGCTGACCGCTCCTGCGCGATGCTCCTTGCCAAGGTCGGGACTGCCATGGGCACCATCAGCTTTCTGTTCTACATTTTGCACCTGCCGCGCCTGGCTGTGCCCTTCCTTTGCGCGACCCCGCTTGCCCTATTGGGGGCGCTGATCACCATCCATGGTGCCGTTCAGGCTCGGCGAGCAAACGCACATGCGCTTGCAGCTCGGGCCCAGCAGGACAGTCCCTTCTGGCAAAACCTGTATGCCCTTGAAACGCTGCTCACGCCGGACTCTCCGGCGAACCGGCTGCTCAAGGCCGAGGTAGCGAGACAGTGTGGGCGCTTCGATGCTGCGCTCGTTTTACTTCGCGACGAAGTGCCGGACGACTTCCGTCCTGCGGCAGACCTCATCTGGCAACTATCCCAACAGGGGGACAGGCTCCCGCGGCGGCTCCGGGCCATGGCTGACAGTGAGCCTCTTCACATTGTCTCCAGGAGCCGGATCGACGACATTGCACGGTAACATCCCCACCGCCTCCACCTCGAGACGAACACCCCGTTCAGTAACCTGTCGTCGAACAAGGTGTGTCAGCTCGCGATAGATGGTACCCACATGCAAAGGGCCAATCGGCTCGTATTTACAACGCCCAGCGCGGCGATCTCTCAATGGCCAAGACATTGGTGCTCCAGGTGAGACAGCAACGCCGCTGTCCGCAGCCATCGCTCTGCTGCTCGCGTTCATATTGATTCGGAACATGAGATTCCCATCCGAGTCAAGTAGCGGAGCATCCGTAGATCTGGAACCCATCGATTGGCGTCTGATGATTTCGTTGTGCACGTCGTTGACACTCTGTGAGCTCGGACTGCGGCATCAACAATTGGTGCAGACGCTCTGGTCACGCGGCCATGTGGATCACACCTTCGGAGGACAAATTCCCGCCAATCTCGGAATTGCACTGCTGGACCCTGTTTCCAACCGTGCGTTCCTGCTTGTGCTGGCCCCCTTGGTGCTCACTCTGCTCGCAATTCTTCGTCGGCTGGGAATTGTCGTGACCACTCTGCAGAAGGTTTCGACCGCGATGGCTCTGCAACTGCTGGGATGTCTGCTCTTGGTCCGTGCATCCATCTTGGCGACCGATGGAACCACTGTGCATGCTGGCTGGTTTCTCGGCGTGCGGGTACTCACCGCTCTGCCCGGATTCCTCCTGTATCCGCTTGCCCTGTCCCTCTTTGCTCGCGTCATTCCGAGCAATCGATTTGCGACGATGTTCGGTCTGTGGATCGTACTACACGGAATCGTCAATTACCTCACCGTACTGTCCTCCGCTCGCTCTCTTCGCTTCGCGCCTGCCGCTGTGTTCGCAATCCCGACCCTGCTCGTGCTGGGCGGAGTGTGCCTGTGGATTTCGCAGCTGCGGAGGCTACAGCTGGCGTTGCAGTCCGCACAGATCGGCAACCGCTTAGTATAGAATGTCCTCTGCTGTCGTCGATCGGGCTCCGGTGCAGAAGATGATTTCCCTGACAATGGCACTAAAACCGCAGTTGGATCTCTTAACCTCGGCCGCGCCGGTCGGAACTCTGGCCCGCGAAGTGAAGGTGCCAGCCGGCCGAGGATTTGGCACCGCTGGATTTTGCTGCCCCGAGAACCCGTAGGAAAGGCATTGTCTTGGGTTTCTTCCTCGACCTTTTCCAGCGCTGGCGAACAAGATTGGGATCGGAGGGGTCGCATCTACAGCAGTCCTGCGCGATTCCTTATCGCCGTTCTGAAAGCGGCTTCGAGTTCTGTCTGATCACCTCAATCCGGTCCGGTCGTTGGGGGTTTCCGAAGGGACTTATCGATCCCGGTGAAACCCCAGAGCAGACCGCACTGAAAGAATCGCACGAGGAAGCAGGCATCAGCGGTCGCATCATGAACCCACCGCTCGGCAGCTACACAGATAGGAAGTGGGGCAGGTCCTTGCATGTCACGGTCTACCTAATGGAAGTCACCCATGCGGAAGTGCTATGGCTTGAGTCCCATGTTCGTCAGCGACGCTTTTGCAGCGTGTCAGAAGCGCATGCGCTCCTCAAGAAGTCGCGCCAACACAAGTTTTTCAAGCGGGCGCTGCAGCGCTTGGCCATTCCAGGATCTTCGTGATTGCCAGCGACCATTAAGCAGTGACGCGAACACTCCTTGCCCTCGCAGAGACGACATCGACTCCCTCCCAATAAGCTGGGACGACTGACCGGCTCTTAAACCGGTCATGTTTCAGGTCCCGTTAGTGGGTTACATGATCGGTTTCGCCGTTCATAATAGGTCTACCGGTTGGGAGAACTGTTGCGAGCCTCGGCAACGGCGGAGGACCTTCAATACCAATCTGTCGGCGATCTGTAGTCTGCGCCACGCACAACCAGTGTCTTGTGCGCTGGCCGTTGACCAGCCAACGTGCCGAGGAGTCTCAGATGGCGACCAAGAATGAGCTTCTCCAGCGGCTTCTTGCCTGCCTGGCGACGATCGTAGTCAGTAGTATTAGGATTTCACGGCAGTAGTGCTCAGAACCCATCACCGGGGTGCTTACGGACCGGAACGATTGGAACTCCCATGCAGTATCGGGCCAGAATCTGTTTCACCACCGCTTTGAGCGACTCGAACACACCCTCTCCTCGGCTGGCAATCGCCTCAAAAACCGGCTCACTGTCTACCCTCAGCTCTCTGATCAAGTCAGGAGTTGGCACCAGCTCGGGCATGTCTTGTTTGTTGAGCTGCAGGGCGCGAGGAACCTCTGCCAGGTTGATTCCGTACCAATCGAGGTGCATCTTCAGCTCCTCAAGTGCGTCGATGTTTGCTTCAAAGCGAGCGGCTTGCGAGTCGGCCACAAAGACAATCCCATCGACATCATTCAGACAATTCCGACGACGCGCATCAATGTAGTTTGCTGCCGGTGGAACAACGAGTCTCAGCCAGGCTTGCTTGCGATCAGGAAGAAGACTCAGGGAGCGCGGCGTGAAGGCGCAAGACAAAGTCCCCGATTCGCCATCCCAAGTAAGATCCCCCAAGCGCACTCTAGACGCAGGTGCTCTGTACTCCGGATCAATGTGACTGATAATGCACTGGGCGTTGGTGGATCTTCCGGCCAGACCCGGCCCATAGTAGACAATCTTAAAGGTCACCCTGCCAGCGATGTCATCGACCTGCGGCATGAAGAATCTCCCTCCCTGTGAATCACTTCCCCAAACAGCGTCTACCTTACGACATGTGAAATCGCGCGCTAACGTCTGGCTCAGGAAAACCAGTTTTCCGTCGCCAACAGTTGGAGCTCCTCATGACTCCGGAAACTCTACCGGAGTGTCTACGATCAACTCAGGTCTTTCGATCTGAATCGGTTGTCCGTAGTCAAAGAAGACTTGTTCCAGCAGCAGCAGCGTCGCTAGCTTTGCAGGCCGGAGTTCGACTCTCGCTGCAGCCAGGAGTCCGGTTTCGGATTCGATCCACAACCAGACGCGAGATGGTGCTACATCGCTTGGGCTGCCCACTGCTGCGCTGAGCTCTGGGAGCAGTACCTCCACAAACTCGAGCAGGACAAACGACTGCTGCTGCTGAGACACCTCCCACGCATGCGCAGTCGTTGCCGTTTGGAGCGGGGACAGGTACGCGTCCAGGCAGAGGCCCAGGTTGGACGCGGTGCGAAACGGCTTGGCAAAGCGTACCCAGAAGCTGGGGTTCTCATAATGCGCGGTTCCGATCGTGATCCAGCGATCAGCGAGAGCAGTCCTTTCTTCTGGATTCCAAAACCAGCGCTCACCGCCAAAGCGATCTGGCAGCACTACGTCTAGGTCCCACTCTGATTGGAGGCCATCACGGACCGAAAATCCCGGCTCAGAAGGATTCCGAACTGTGAGGTGGAGACGGTAGCTGGACACACTCTTCGTAGCCAGCAGACAGCGCTGGAGAGCAGCTATTCCCTGGTTCAGGCTGAATTCGGTTCGCGAGCTCTCGGACTCTGCGAACAGAGCCTGCCGCTCTAGAATCCGACTCTGTTTCTGAGCTGCGCGGAGTAGTTGTGCCATCTGCGAATGATCTGGAAACAGAGCAAGGAATTCCTGTGCCGCGCTGACGGTTCGCTGTGGCTCCTGTCTGAACGCCGCCTCTGCAATGATCTGCAACAGACCGAGTCTTGGGGCTCCACTCACGCGACCCAGTGCATCCACGCAGACCGCGAGCACGCGAGGATGCTGACGCGCGTTGCTCCACAGAGACCACTTGGCTGTCGCTTTGGTCGCCAGGTACACGAGGTCGCTTGCTTCAAGCGGGTTCAGGAGCGCTGTCTGCAAGACCTTGCAGCGCTCCGCATCGACGGCCATTCCATTCATCAGCGCGAGACAATCCAGATCGAACGGGGACTCCAACTTCTGCAGGCTCTCATCACTGCCGATTCCTAGTGCTGCCAGCTTGCCAAGCATCCGTCTGCGACGTTCACCGCCAAACAGAAAGTCAAAGCGGCGGCGTTCAGACAGGAATGCTTCGATTCGTGCACGGATTCGGTCCGGCCAGCTTAGCACCTCGACAATTTCCTCGATGGGTTGCGTCTCTCCGGAAACCAAGAACTCTGCCCATCGCGCATCCAGATCTTCCGCGGTCTGGATCGGTGGCCGTGCTTCAAGAAGTGACTCCGTACAGATCTCGGTCACGAATTTCCGCCCCCACTGCGTGCTCGATTCCGACAGATCGAGCCATCTGGCGCGGACTTCAGGGAAACGCTTGCGGATCAGCCGAAAGAGCCGCTTGTGCAGCTCAAGTTGAGCAGCGTCTTTTTGCTCATGAACCGACGAACTCAGCCAGTAGGAGAGGGCAGTGACCGCCAGGTTCGGAGTCCCTTCGAGATAGAAGGTACCCAAGAGCCTTTCAAAATGTTCCTTGGTCATGTCCACACCAGTTCACTACAGCATCAAATGTCGTTCCGGGTCGAGATAATAGACCATGACCGGGGTCCCTGCCGGTGGATAGTTGTCGTCGTCGAATCGCTTCTTGTCTGTCCAGCCGCTGCCGCGCACCGGCGCTGAATTGGGTGGGGTCACAAGGTAGTCACAGCGAACCAGCGGATCCCCTTCACTCTCTGTCTCCAGTTCGCAACGGGTTAGAACGCCCTGGAGCAAGACTCCCCTTACCGCGAGTTCATCGAGCAACTTCACCCGTCGAAAGGAATTCAGCACGGACGTTGCGCCACCCCAGGCCGCTCCGATGAGGAAGAGTAACGGAATGAGGACTCCGACTAGCCCGTTCGTGCTTCCCTCAACAGGCTCATTGATCGATGGATCTCTGCGGCTGTAGCGAACCTGTAGTGTGGAGCCAACCGGATGAGCGGAAAAGCATGACAACGCAACCGACGCCTGAGTAGTGACCATCTCTTTGCCAGGCTCAATCAGAAGTTCATAGGAGAGATGGTACGTCACGTCTTCTCCCAACTCGGTCCAGGCGCGAACCACTCGCGCTTCGGCCGTTGAGACTTCGGCAGATCTGAGCTTCACATAGGCGTATGTGCGGGGAATGAAAAGCACCGCGAACGAGATCCAAAACACGATGCCAATCACCAGCCCGAGTACCTCCATGCCACTCCAGCGCTCTTGGGCAAGGTTCTTCGTCTGACCATTGACCAACGCCACATTCCGCGGATTCGCCAGAAACAGCTTGCCGTCCATCTTTGCCCCTCCACCGAAATCGAAGTCGACCGGATGCATCAGACTTCGATTGAGCATCTCGCAAGGTCCGTGCCGACGATTGGCATGGGCCGCCCCCTCAGGAAAGACTGAGCCCCCCCCCAATCCGGCTGACTCTGCCGGCTGATTCTGCCGTCCCCCTGGCAAGCGCCGCGCGAGGTCTGGAAAACGCACGGTTCATCGACGACGTCGGTAACCCACAGCATCTGGAACGCCTGTTGCTAACCTTGGGGGGAGACGTGGCGAAGGCACGGCGCGCCGACCACAATCCCAAAAGAGATCCGCAAGATCCGGATTTCTCGATGAGAAGGCGGAAGCGCGCGATATGATCCGTCAAAGTGGGAGTGCCACTCCGGGGGACAGACATGATGCTTCGTACAAAAGGGCTTCCTCAACTGGTCCTATTGATGATGTTGTCCGTGGTGCGAACCGGTTCCGCGCAAACTGCGGCTGTCGGGCCGGCCGCGCTGGCGCATCAGTGTCTGCGCGGGGACACCGTGGAGTGGTGTCGACTGGCATTGCCTGCCTGCAAACAGTATGTCGAGTCTAGGGCACAGAGCCCCGCCGCCAATCCACAGGAACCAGAAGACGACAAAATCTGGAACCAGATGGCAGGCTGTGAACTCAAGCTGGGCCAGTATGCCGATGCCGCGCAGCACTACGAACAGACCCTGAAGCTTAGACAGAAGCAATATCCGGGCGCCCACGTCCTGCTGGCGTCTGTCCACCACGACTTGGGCACGGCGTACTCCGCCCAAGAGAAGTACGCTGAGGCTGAGGCTCAGTTCCGCCGTGCGCTTTCGATGCGACAACATCTGCTGGGCGCCGAACACGCGGACACGCAGGCATCCCTTCGGGCGATGGGCCGCTCTCTATACCTGCAAGAAAAACATAGCGAAGCAGCCCCGGTCTTCGAGCAGATTCGGAACATCACCGAGAGGCTGTTTGGGTCCGACGATCTCCGAACAGCCACTGCACTCCGAGAAGTGGGGATGGTCTGGAGCAACATCGAAGGAAAGCGAATAGATGCCCAGCGAGTTCTCCGCCGAGCGCTCATGATCCAGAAAGTCAAGCTCGGGACCGAACATATGGATTTGGTAGAAACCATGCGCGCCCTTGCCCACAATCTTGAGAATACATCGCAAGATTCCGAGGCAGAATCACTCTATCGCACAGCTCTCACAATTCTTGAACGAGTATATGGTCCTGATAGCAAGGAATTATTGCCAGCTCTGTTCGAACTTGCGACTAATTTACGCTCACAGCAGAAATACTCTGAAGCGGAATATATATATCAAAGGCGGCTTAAAATATATAGCAAAACAGTCAAATCGCCTGATATTCGCATAGCAATGTCGATGCGCTCAGTTGCATTGGCTCTTGAACTTTAGAAAAAATATCGTGAAGCGGAACTATTTCGTCGGCAGGATCTGGACATGAGAATCAGCTTATTGGGCGCAAAACACCTAGATGTTGCGGCGAGCCAGACGACCTTGGCGCTGAATCTTGAGGAACAATCTAAATTTACTGAGGCTGAATCCCTGATGAGACAGGCACTGGTCACTCGGGAACACTTTCTCGGATCTGGTCACGATGAAGCCATGAAAACATTAGCGCATTTGCAGCGTATCGAGGCTAAAAATGGCAAATCGAATGAAACAGAGAGCATTCAGGGGCGACTGGATGAATTTGAAGACCGGTTTCCTTGTCAAAATATCCTGAAATTGGCCAATGAGAGACCAGGCATGATCGGACTTGGTAGCAATGGTTCAACAGATATGTGCTTACATGCAGAATCAGTATTTCAGTTGTCTCAATGTGAATCGAAGGATGGGCAGTATCTGTCCGCTGAGAGGCATCTCAAAGTGATTTTGGAATGTGACATGCGAACATCTGGAGTGTCTCGTACACAGGTGCTTGCTGAGTTAGGTTATATATCAGAACAGCTTGGAAAATACACATTCGCTGAGAAGGTATACATTAATGCCCTCGATCTGAGCAGGGCTGAACACGGATCTGAGCATTGGGAGGTAGCTGCTCTGTTGAACGAATTGGCTGGAGTGGTTCATGAGCAAGGTCGCTACTTAGAGGCCGAAGCTCTGCATAGACAGTCACTCGCTCTCCGGAAGAGACTCTTCGGCGCGGAGCATGAGCAAGTAGCTCAAAGCCTTACAAATCTATCGGGTACCCTTAGAGCGCTTGGCAAATTTTCTGAGAGTGAAGACCTCATTCAAAAAGCACTCGCTATTGGAAGAAAGAATTTAGGTGAAGAACATCCTGATTTTGCGACTATTATGGAACACTATGGGTCCACTCTCCGAGATGCTGGAAAACTGGTAGAGGCTGAAAGAGTATACAAAACTGTAGTGGAGATTCGACGCAAAGCACTTGGGCGCGAACATCCACAGGTTGCTATTGCACTTGATTTCCTTGGCCAAACACTCGCAAAACAGGGTAGGCTTTTGGATGCCGAGATACTGTTACGCGAGGCGTTAGAAATCTCGCAACGACGTTTGGGGCCTGCGCATTCTGCCATTGCAACTCGGCTCAACAATATAGCGCTAGTCTTGAGTGACCAAGGTAGAGAGGAAGAGGCTGTCCAGTTGCTGAGGCGTTCGCTTGCGATCACCGAGAAAACGCTTGGGACGGAACATCCAGAGTATGCCACGACACTCTCTAATGTTGCTCTGCACCTGCTTCATGCCGGTAAGAAGCAGGATGCAGAGACCATGTACCGAAAGGCCCTGACAGTACGGCAGCGCGTGTTCGGGAAAGATCACGTTGCGGTCGCTCAGAACCTAAACGGACTGGCGCATGCGCTGTCCTCCCAGGGCCGCCGTGAGGAGGCGATGACTCTGATGCGGGAGTCTCTGGCGATACTTCAGAAGCAGCGAGGAAAGGACCATGTCGAGGTCGCAACGGGTATGTTTTCGCTCGCCCATATGTTGCTTAAACAAGATCAGTATGGCGAGGCCGAGGCGCTGCTCCGTCAATCGCTCTCAATTCGGCAGCGCCAGCTGGGTGTTGACCATCCGCTGGTAGCCAGGACGGAGGAAGCGCTGGCGTTGACGCTGTTTGCCACCCAACACACCGAGGAGGCGTTGGCTTTGTTTGCTCATTCGGCCAAAATCGATGAGAAGCAGGTGCGCGAGGCTGCCAGCGAGAGCCGAATGACCCAGTTCCTGAATCAATTGAGGAATGGTGGGGCGGAGGATCGGCTCTATAGTCTTGCGCTGGCCGGTCCGCAAGACGCGCCTACATCGCGACAGCTTGCGTTGACCACGGAGCTCCTTCGCAAGGGACGGGCGGCAGAAGCCGGGAGTGTGGCCAATACTCTGCTACGTCGGAGTCTCAGCAACGAGGGAGTCCGCCGTCAATATGACGCATGGATCGGTGCGAGGCAGGCGCTTGAGGGACTGCTATTTGGTGGGATGGGAAAGCTAACCGCCGAGCAGTATCGGAATCGACTGCAAGAGCTGCGGGGTCAAGTCGAGTCTACGGAGGCCCAACTTCTGGATGACCTTCCAGCGAGCCGAAAGCAGCGACTGCCTGAGTTTGATGCCATGGTATCAACCGTTGCACAGCGCCTGCCCACGAGCGGTGCGCTGGTGGAGTTCGTATTCTATGTTCCTGCGCTTCCTGGGTCTGTTTCGCTGTCGCAGCTGAAAGCCGAGCCGCACTATTTGGCCCTGCTGCTGTTTCCGGACCAGCGGAGCGCAGCGGTCGATCTTGGGCCTGCCGACGCGGTCAACTCGCAAGCCGGGGAACTCCTCAGCAAGCTTCAGAACCCACGAGAGGATCCGAAGTCCGCAGCGCAGGCGCTGTACACGCTCATCCTGCGGCCACTACTGCCGCATCTTCACGGAGCGACCGAGCTGTTCCTGGCGCCAGACCACGCGCTGCACATGATTCCGTTTGATGCCCTTCACGATGGCAAGGACTACCTGCTTGGACGATTTCGATTTCACTACCTGACGAGCGGTCGTGACCTGCTACGCCAGCCATCCGGTGCAAGCGGATCATCATCGCTGGTTGTGGCGAATCCCGACTTCGGCAAGGGGGATGAATCGAAGCTTCAGACGCAGAACCAGAGCCTGTATTCCCGACTGGTGGGACTGGCGCCGCTTCCCGGAACGCTTCGAGAAGCCCAGGCGATTGGTCGACTGCTGGGAGTGGAGCCTCTCACCGGGGGGCATGCCAGCGAGGAAGCAATCAGGCAGGTACGTTCGCCGCGCATCCTGCACATCGCGACCCACGGTGCCTTCCTTGAGGATGTGCAGTACAGCCCGGTCTCAAGTGATGATCAGCAGGGATTGCGGGCGCTGACTCCGTTGCCGCAAGTCCGACCGAAAGCGAACCTCGAACATCTCCCTGGCTCGTGGGGAGCGATGAGCCGGTCTGCTTTGATACTCGCGCATGCAATCGAGGGCTCGAAGTCTGGCAGTACCGAGCAAGATGGGCTCCTTACCGCACAAGAGGCGAGAAGCTTGGATCTCGAAGCAACCCAAATGGTAGTGCTGTCCGCCTGCGAGACTGGGCAGGGATCGCTATCTGCGGGGCAAGGTGTGTATGGCCTTCGTAGAGCATTTCTCGTGGCAGGAGCCGAGACCGTCGTTACGAGCCTCTGGCAGGTCCATGATCAGACG
>ERZ724520.1283-NODE-1283-length-12907-cov-4.742297_pt1 | contig 12907 bp, 12 predicted proteins | sample MGYA00376053_ERZ724520 | MGnify/ENA primary metagenome ERZ724520 (study PRJEB28724, sample SAMN07190886) | activated sludge metagenome | isolation source: activated sludge of sewage treatment plant in Hong Hong | place: USA: Christiansburg, Virginia | collected... | reverse complement strand
CCTTTGCCGCTGGCTGCGCCAATGCGCACGGCCATCAAATGGAATTGCACCAACAATAATGTTGAGGCCGGGATGATCCACAGCAGGCGGTAACCGTGATCGGTGCCGAGTATGGAATAGGTGGTGATGCCGGCCGGGTCATCGTCTGATAAACCGGCGAGCAAGCCCGGCCCGAGTACCGCAAGAAACGCGGTGATGCCGCCCACACCCGCTGCACGGAATCGCGCAAACTGGCGCGCAATGCCGCGCTTGTGGTGAGCGACAGCATGCGGTGGTACGCCAGGGTGATGATGGATATGGTGTATCCAGCCTTTCTTGTGCTTGCGATGCTCTTTCATGTTTTCAGAAGAGCCCTTTGATGGTGTTGGTCGTTATTTTGTGCAGGATTTTTTACTATCGCCACAGCCTGTGCAACCACCACAGCTGCCAGATTTTTTCTCGCCAAACGGCAGGTAGCGGCGCAATAAAAACGCCACCGCTATCAGTACACACGCTCCGACAACCAGTTCCTGCCACATGATGTTAGTCTACGTCCACATCAGTGCAAGACGATACACCACCCACGCCGCGAAATACGCCAGCGCAAATAAATAAGCGGTGAAGAATGCCGTGGCTGCCAGCGAATTGGTTTCGCGGCGCACCACGGCAATCGTCGAGATACATTGCGGCGCGTACACAAACCACGCGAGATACGCCAGTGCCACCGGCAAGCTCCAGCTCTGCGCCAACAAACCGCCCAGGGCAGCATCCACATTGTCACCGCCCACGGCGTAAACAGTGGCCAGGGCGCTCACCGCCACTTCGCGCGCGGCCATCGCCGGAATCAGCGCGATGCACATCTGCCAGTTGAATCCGAGTGGCGCAAACAACGGCTGCATCCACAACCCGAGTTGCCCGGCGTAGCTGTACTCGATAGCCGCGCGCGTAGCATCGGCTGGCGCATGCGGGTACGTGGCGAGAAACCACAGCAGCACCGACAGCGCGAGGATGATCGTGCCCACGCGCTTGAGGAAAATCATCGTGCGTTCGCGCAAACCCAGAAACACGTGGTAGGGCATCGGCCAGCGGTAGCTGGGCAGTTCCAGCAGCAGCGGAAATTCCTCGCGCGATTCCCGCCGGCGCAACAACCACGCCACGAGTGCGGCGCTGATGATGCCGGCGATGTACAGCACGAACAGGGTCAGCCCTTGCAGGTTCAGGAAGCCGAACACGGTACGCTCGGGAATGAAGGCGGCGATGACCAGTGCATACACCGGCAGGCGGGCCGAGCAGGTCATCAGTGGCGCGGTCATGATGGTGATGAAACGTTCGCGCGGGTCCTGGATGGTGCGGGTGGCCATGATGCCCGGCACGGCGCAGGCAAAGCTGGACAACATCGGGATAAACGAGCGGCCAGACAACCCCACCCCGCGCATCGGGCGGTCGAGCAGGAAGGCAGCACGCGGCAGGTAGCCGGTGTCTTCCAGCACCAGGATGAACAGGAACAGGAAGATGATCTGCGGCAGGAACACCAGCACGCTGCCCGTGCCGGCTATGATGCCGTTGACGAGGAAATCCTTCAGGATGCCTTCTGGCAAGTGAGCGCCTACAAACTCCCCGGTCATTACCATGCCTGCATCGATCAAATCCACCAACGGCGCCGCCCAGGCAAACACGGCCTGGAACGTCAGCAGCAGTACGCCCAGCAATACCCCCCAGCCGAGCACAGGATGCATCACGATGCTGTCGAGTTTGTCTTGCCACGGCGGTGCTGTGGCCGGCTGGGTGACGAAATCGGCGAGCAGGTTCTGGATGCGGGTATACAGCACCTCGACCGTTTCTTCCCGCGCCAGCAAGGCCGCCGGTGCGGCACTTTTCGGGGCGGGCGGGGCAGCCGCAAAGCGCCGCAGCTCTGTCAGCAGCGCTTCCACGCCACCGCGTTGCACGGCCACCGTGTCTACCACCGGCAGGCCGACGGCTTGTGACAGGCCGGCATTATCGATGCTGATACCGCGTTGCCGCGCAGCGTCCATCTGGTTGAGTACCAGCACCATCGGCATGTTCAGGATTTTCAGTTCCAGCACCAGCCGCAGGCCGAGCCGCAGGTTGGTGGCATCCACCACCGCCACCAGCACATCCGGCGCCGCTTCCCCTTTCATCTGGCCGAGGATGATGTCACGCGCCACCTGTTCGTCGGGCGAGGTGACATGCAGGCTGTAGGTGCCGGGCAGGTCGATCAGCTCGGCGGGTTGGCCGAGCCCCGTGAGTTCCCCGGAGCGGCGTTCAACCGTCACGCCGGGGTAATTGGCGACCTTGGCGCGCGCGCCGGTCAGGCGGTTGAACAGCGAGGTCTTGCCACAGTTGGGGTTGCCGACCAGTGCAAAGCGGATCATGGCTTGCCCTCCATCTGCATCCTTTCCACGAGAATCTTGGCCGCTTCCGCGCGGCGCAAGGCGAACTTGGTGCCATTGACCTGCACAGCCAACGGGTCATGCCCCAGCAGGCCGAAGCCGATCACCAATAGATGGCTACCGGGCAGGAAGCCGAGTTCTTTCAGGCGTAGGGTCACCTGCTCGTCTTGCGCGCCGAAACGTGGCTGGGCGACCAGATCCACGATACGCAGTCGGTCACCCTTCTGGCAGAGGTCGAGGGAGAGGGCAGTGGAGAGGGCGGTGGTGGGCGTGTGTGCCATGGTTGTCTTGATAACATCTAAATGAGATTGATTGTCATCTATGGTACGGGATTACAGCCCCTGCGTCTTGATGCAGCGCAAGAATAAAAAAGGCTTAAACTGTGACCAGTCAATACGCAAGGCAGGGATCCCGATGTCGCACTATCCAACAGAACGCCAACTCACCGGCATCGACCACGTGTTGATGACGGCGGATCGCGCGTTGCGCACGCTGACGGGCAACACGCAACCGGCTTTGCGCCAGTCGCCAGCATTGCAGGAAGCCGATTGCTCCCTGACAGCCGATGAAAAAAAACTCGCGTGCGGTTTGATGCGTGTAAACCACACCGGTGAAGTGTGTGCACAGGCGTTGTACCAAGGGCAGGCATTGACTGCAAAATTGCCACAGGTGCGCGCCGATATGGAACGCGCGGCCGATGAAGAAATTGACCACCTCGCGTGGTGTGAAGAACGTGTCAAACAACTGGGCGGCCATTTGTCTGTGCTGAATCCGTTGTGGTACGGCATGTCATTCGGTCTGGGCGCAGCAGCGGGATTGATCAGCGATAAAGTCAGCCTCGGTTTTGTCTCCGCGATTGAAGACCAGGTGTGTGAACATCTGGAAGAGCATTTGCAAACCTTGCCAGTTCACGATGAAAAAAGTCGTGTGATTGTCGAGAAAATGTTGCAGGACGAAGCGCACCACAGCCACGCTGCATTGGCAGCCGGTGGCGTGCAGTTTCCGCAACCGGTCAAAAAAGGTATGACGCTGGTGTCGCGTCTGATGACAAAAACCAGCCGGTATATTTAAGTTAAAGAAAGCAAGATAAAAAAACCAAGATAAAAATAACAAGATCGGGATAGGTCATGAAGCCAGGCAAGGGATTTTCAAACTGGATAGACAGGCTGGTCAGCCCCGCTTACGCGGCGGACCAGGAAATTTTGTACAAGGCGCGTATCCTGGCCAGTATTGTCTGGGTCTATGTGATTTTATTGCTGCTCACCAGTGGCTATCTGTTTTTTCTTGCGCCCATTCCATTTTCCAGCGCTGTGTTCTCTTCGCTGCTGTTGTTGGTCATGGCGGTTGGTTACGCCCATGTGTTGCGAGAAATGAAATCAGGCAAAGCGTATGAGCGCTGCATAGACAGGGTGGTGTTTTTTACGTTTGCCGGTGTGGTGGCGGGCATTGCCACGTCAGGCGGGCCGCTGGAAGCGCCATGCACTCCGTTCCTTGTGGTACCGATTATCCTGGCGTTTGCACTGGGTACACGTAATAGCGGCGTGAAGTGGTCATTCATCACATTGGTGACCCACATTGCCATGATAGGGATTAATGAGTGGCTGATAAAATTTCCGCAGTTTCTCGACGCGGGCAATATGCTGACGTATCACATCCTTCACTGGATTGTGGCTTATCTGGCGATCATCTTTCTGATGATGATATTTTCAGCCATCACCTATCGCCTCAAGCGCGAACGTGATGAAGAACGCGACCGTTATGCCTATCTTGCGGCGCATGATCCGTTGACCGGATTGGCGAACCGCTCCATGTTTGACAGCCAGTTAACGCGTGCATTGGCCAATTGCGACCGCAACAGCAACATTGTCGGGCTGATGATGATTGACCTGGACGGATTCAAACCTGTGAATGACCAGTACGGCCACGATGCAGGTGACCACGTGTTGAGAACCATTGCCGAGCGTTTACAAAACCTGTTGCGCAAGACGGATACCATTGCCCGCATGGGTGGCGATGAATTTGCCGTGATACTCGAAAATGTGATGACGCCGCCCGGCGTGGGCATTGTAGCCGAGCGTGTCATTGCCGAAATCAACCGGCCGTATGAAGGTTTGCCGCCAGATGTGAAGATTGGCGCGAGTATCGGCATCGTGATGTATCCCGACCACACGCAAGATGAAGAAAAATTGCGTGTGTTTGCTGATCGCGCCATGTACGCCGCCAAGGCCGAGCACAATTGTTACCGGGTGTTTTCACCTGAGATGGAAAGCCCGGTTACAGATTAATCTTTTTACAAAATAATCCCGCTGCAGGATTTTACAATTCTTCCTGTGCTGTTTTCAGCATCACGGACATTTTGCTGCGACGGCCTTGCTGGAATAACGGGCGTTGGCCGTTATCCGGAATGGCCAGCCCCTTCTGCAACATATCTACTGCTTCTTTCCAGCGTTTTTGTGTGATGAGAAAATCGGCATAAAAATAATGCGCATCCAGATCCTGCGGGCCGATGGCCAATCCTTTTTTCAGCATCTCTTCGGCTGTTTTGTCATTACCAAAACCGACGGGCCAGCCTGGCACCTGGTAATAGAGTGAACCCGCGCTGGTGTACGCTGCGCCATCCAGGGCTTTTGGGTCGATGGCGATGGATTGTTCAAACAAACTTTTGGCTGTCTTGCATTCGCCCAGTGCGCCCAGACCGCCTTTTGCGCCAGCATAAGTGGCATGGATGATACCTTCCCAGATTAAAGCAGGTGCATTGCCGGGATGGGCAGCATTGACGGCTTTTGCTTGCGTGATCAATGCTTCCAGTGGTTTCACCTGTTCTTCTTTTTTCAGCGTGAAGTTGACGCGATCCCATTCATTCTGCAGGGCAGTAACATCCGCAGCGGCATCAGCCCATGCAGGAGACACAACGGCAAATGCCAGCGTGAGGGCAGAAAAAAAGACAGATATTTTCTTCATGGGGATGTTCTCCGGGAGGGAAGGTCAGGCATCGAGATCGGGAATCAACCGGCTTTCAATGCGTACGATGGTGTCTTTCAGCCACAGCTTGCGCTTTTTCAGGCGCTGCAACAGCAACTGGTCAAAATACGGTTTTTCTTGCAAACAGGTAATCTCATTGTCGAGCAACCGGTGCTCTTCGCGTAAGCGCTGCAATGTAATGGTGAGATCTTCTTCCATCGCGAAATTCTCAGACAGGATCGGTATGGATCAGTACATCGGCGTTCGGGAAACGCGCCTGGATGGCCTGTTCAATTTCTTCTGTGATGGCATGTGCTTGCAACAGCGAAATATGTTTATCGATTTCAATGTGCAGTTGCACAAACATAATATGCCCCGCCTGGCGTGTGCGCAGTTGGTGATGGCCGCGCACGTCAGGGTTTTCCTCCACAATCTTGTCCACCACTTGCCAGACTTCCGGGCCGAGCTCTTCATCCAGCAACAGGCGAAGTGATTTGGCGCCAATCTGCCAGGCGCTGTGCACAATAAAAGCGGCGATGATAATGCCGAGGCCAGCATCGACGTGTTTGAAGCCCCACTGCGCGAGCAACAACGCAACAATAATACTGGCGTTGGCCAATATGTCGCTGAAATAGTGCAGGGAGTCTGCCTCGATGGCATTGGATTGTGTTTTCCTCACAACATGCTTCTGTAAAAACACCAGCGCTATGGTCAGCACGAGTGAAATTCCCATCACGATGAGGCCTATGTCGGTATGCGTCACCACGTGTGGGTTAAGGATATTGTCGATGGCATGCAGGAACAGGAAACCGGCCGATCCGGCGATGAATGCCGCTTGTGCCAACCCGGCCACTGCTTCTGCTTTGCCGTGGCCGAAGCGATGGTCTTCGTCAGCGGGTGTCATGGCGTAGCGCACAGCAAAAAAATTCATCACCGATACCAGGCTGTCCATGGTGGAATCCACCAGAGACGCCAGCAAGCTGACAGAGCCACTCATCAACCAGGCCGCCAGTTTCAGTGTGATCAGCGTCATGGCGACGATCACCGCTGCGGTACTGGCCAGTTTCATCAGGCGCTGGTTTTCCGCGCTGACATTGATGGCTGTGCCGTTCTTTGTGTGGCCAGTGTTTTGCATTTCAGAAAAATCTGTTGCGGCGGGCAGGCCATCAGCATAAACCTGCAACAGCCTGACTTGCAAAGCCGGATGAAGAAATCCATGATTCGCCTTCATTTTTATGGAAGCCGCTGCCCGTCATGACTGCATCAAGAACCATTCTCGTCACCGGCGCCTTTGGCAATCTCGGCCAGATGGTGTTGGCTGAATTAAAGCAACGAGGTCACCGCGTGTTGGCGATGGATCTCGACAACCCCGGCAATCGCCAGCTGGCCAACACACTCAAGCCGTTGTACGACGAACTGGCATGGGGTGACTTGCGCACCGTGGACTTCAAGCCGTTGTTGCAGGGTTGCATTGCGGTGATCCATCTGGCGGCAGTGCTGCCGCCGGTGACAGAGCGTGCGCCTGAACTGGCGTACGACATCAACGTCAAAGCCACGTTGCGCCTGATCGCCGATATTGAAGAGCGTATCAACAAGCCGTTGCTGGTTTACCCGTCGTCGGTCACTGTATTCGGTATGCCGGAGCCGTCCACCCGTCTGATGCAAGCGGGCGACGCTGTAGCGCCCAGCGACAATTACACCCGCCACAAAGTGGAAGTCGAGCAGCAGCTCGCAGCCAGCAATATTCCGTGGTCTGTGTTGCGTGTCGGGGTGTCGGTGGATTCGCGCACGCTGGGGGCTGATCTCCAGATGATACGCAAGCTGTTCCAGGTGGCGCCAGATAACCCGCTGGAGTACGTGCATCCCTGTGATGTGGCGACTGCAATGGCCAACGCCATCAACAATCCGAGGGCTGTGGGCAAGGTGTTGTTGCTCGGCGGGGGTGGCGATTGCCGTGTCACCCAGCACCAGTTCCTCAGCGCAGCCATCAATGCCCTCGGTATCGAACTGCCCCGCGACATGCTGGGTCACGAGCGTTACTACACGTCGTGGATGGATACAGCAGAGGCACAGGACATCCTGCAATTCCAGCACCACCGCTTCGCGGACTACCAGCAGGACATGCGCCAGCGCTTGCGTTGGGTGCGGTTATTGACGGCGCCACTGGCGCCGCTGGTGCTGTGGATCATGCGCCGCCTCCTGAAATAGTCCCCGGGCCGGGGCAGACAAGCCCGGCATACGCACCAACTTGCAGCGAATTGCAGACATTCGCGGCAATTGGGCGCTATTGTGCATGGACAGGCCTGCTGCCTTGCGGCAAACTGCGCCCATCGCGGTCAAAACGCCCGCTCAACCAAGATGCATCAACCAAGACCATCAACCAAGACACAAGGATCTGCCATGGCCACCCTGCTGGTGTTACACGGCCCCAACCTGAATCTGCTAGGCACTCGCGAGCCGGATCTGTACGGCGCGGACACCCTCGACAGCATCAACGCGCAACTCACCGCGCTGGCGCTGGCTGCTGGCCATCACCTGCAAGTGCTGCAGAGCAATGCGGAATACGAACTGATCGGCCGCATCCATGATGCCCGCCGTGAAGGCGTCGATTTCATCATTTTCAATCCGGCGGCGTTCACACACACGAGTGTGGCGCTGCGTGATGCACTGCTGGCGGTGGGAATCCCGTTTATCGAAGTGCATCTGTCCAACGTGCACCAGCGTGAAGAGTTTCGCCAGCATTCATTTTTTTCCGATATCGCGGAAGGGGTGATCTGTGGGCTGGGTGCTGTGGGGTATACATTGGCGCTGCAGGCTGCCATCCAGAAACTGGCGGCACAATAACTTTCTAATTTTTTAAAAGTTTTTTCGAGGGCAAGTGATCACTATGGATATTCGCAAGATCAAGAAACTGAGTGAACTGCTGGAAGAATCAAACATCGGCGAACTGGAAATTCGCGAGGGCGAAGAGACGGTGCGTATCTCGCGCAATGGCGTGATGCCGATGATGGCGGCGCCGATGGCGTATGCCACCCATCATGCGCCCCCACCTGCGCCAGCGGCCGCCGCACCGGCAGCAGCGCCTGCTGCTGAAGCACCAGCGGTTTTATCGGGCCATATTGTGTCCTCGCCTATGGTGGGCACTTTCTATCGTTCGCCATCGCCGGATTCGCCAGCCTTTGCTGAAGTAGGGCAAAGCGTGAAAGTCGGTGATGTACTGTGCATTGTCGAAGCCATGAAAATGATGAACCAGATCGAATCCGACAAAGCCGGTGTGATCAAGGCAATTCTGGTAGACGATGGTGCGCCGGTAGAGTTTGACCAGCCCATGTTCACGATTGCCTGATCCGGATGACTGCCATGCTGGATAAAGTGGTAATAGCCAACCGCGGCGAAATTGCGCTGCGAATCTTGCGCGCCTGCAAGGAACTCGGCATCAAGACCGTAGCCGTGCATTCCAAGATCGACCGTGAACTGATGCATGTGCGGATGGCGGATGAAGCGGTGTGCATCGGCCCCAATAAATCAACAGACAGTTACCTGAACGTACCTGCCATCATTAGCGCCATGGAAATTACCGATGCGCAAGCGGTACACCCCGGCTACGGTTTTCTGGCTGAAAATGCCAACTTTGCCGAGCAGGTAGCCAAAAGTGGTTTTATTTTTATTGGCCCTAGTGCGGATGTGATCCGGTTGATGGGCGATAAAGTCTCGGCCAAAAATGCGATGAAAAAAGCGGGCGTGCCTACTGTGCCCGGTTCGGATGGCGCGTTGCCGGATGATCATGAAGAAATGCTCAAGATAGGCCGCAAGGTCGGTTATCCCGTTATTATCAAGGCGGCTGCCGGTGGTGGCGGTCGTGGCATGCGCGTGGTGCAAACCGAAGCGCATCTGATCAACGCGGTGCAGGTCACGCGCAGCGAAGCCGGTGCCGCTTTCGGCGACAGCACCGTGTACATGGAAAAATTCCTGCAGAATCCGCGCCATGTCGAGATACAGGTGTTGTCTGATGGCAAAGGCCATGCGATACATCTGGGCGATCGCGATTGTTCATTGCAGCGCCGTCACCAGAAAGTGCTGGAAGAAGCGCCCGCACCGGGCATCCCGCAAAAAGTGCGCGATGAAGTATCTGCAGCGTGTGTAAAAGCCTGTATTGATATTGGTTACAGCGGCGCCGGTACATTTGAATTCCTGTACGAAAACGAAAATTTTTATTTCATTGAAATGAACACCCGTGTGCAGGTTGAGCATCCTGTCACTGAAATGGTGACGGGTATCGATATCGTGAAAGAGCAGTTGAGGATTGCCAGCGGGTTGCCGTTATCAATCAAGCAAAAAGATGTGGTCATTCGCGGCCATGCCTTCGAGTGCCGTATCAATGCAGAAGACCCGAAAACGTTCACGCCTTGCCCCGGCAAGGTCAGCCACTGGCATGCGCCAGGCGGCCCCGGTATTCGCGTGGATTCGCACCTGTATAACGGCTACACCATTCCACCGTTCTACGATTCATTGATAGCAAAAGTCATCAGCTATGGCGATGATCGTGCCACTGCATTTGCCCGTATGCGCACGGCGCTGGATGAAACGGTTGTTGAAGGTATTCGTTCCAACATTCCGTTGCACCAGGACCTCTTGCGCGACGACGCTTTTGCCCGCGGGGGTGTCAATATCCACTACCTTGAGAAAAAACTGGGCATGCAGCACTGACAGCGTGCCCACGGTATTTTTCTGATTTTTTATTTTGGTCTGTTTTTTTGAGGTTCCACTATGCCATCCCGTCGTGAACTTGCTAATGCCATCCGTGCACTCTCCATGGATGCTGTGCAAAAAGCCAATTCAGGTCATCCCGGCGCACCGATGGGCATGGCGGATATTGCCGAAGTATTGTGGAACAGCTATCTCAAGCACAACCCGGCTAATCCTGCATGGGCAGACCGCGATCGGTTTGTGTTATCCAATGGCCATGGCTCGATGCTCATCTACAGTCTCTTGCATCTCACTGGCTACGACCTCCCGCTTGAAGAATTGAAAAACTTCCGGCAACTGCACTCCAAAACACCGGGTCACCCGGAATACGGTTATGCGCCTGGCGTTGAAACCACCACAGGCCCATTGGGGCAAGGCATTACCAATGCGGTAGGCATGGCATTGGCCGAGAAAGTGCTGGCGGCACAGTTCAATCGCGACGGGCACACTATTGTTGATCACCACACCTACACTTTTCTGGGTGACGGTTGTTTGATGGAAGGCATTTCACATGAAGCGTGCTCGCTGGCGGGCACGCTGGGTCTCGGCAAGCTGATTGCTTTCTATGATGACAACGGCATCTCGATTGATGGTGAAGTGGCCGGTGGTCACGGTGCGCCAGGCTGGTTTACGGATGACACGGTGCAGCGTTTCAATGCCTATCACTGGCAAGTGATAGGTCCGATTGATGGTCACGATGCTGCTGCTATCCAGGCTGCCATTGAAACAGCAAAAACGGAAACAAAAAAACCGACGCTCATTATCTGCAAAACCATTATCGGTTTTGGCTCGCCCAATAAACAAGGCAAAGAAGATTGTCACGGTGCGCCGTTAGGCGCAGATGAAATTGCGTTGGCGCGTGAACAATTGAACTGGCCGTATGCGCCGTTTGAAATTCCCGCAAACATCCGTGCAGGCTGGGATGCAAAAGCAGCTGGCGCTGCACGTGAAACCGAGTGGAATAATCGCTTTGCTGCGTACGCAACCGCGCATCCTGAACTGGCAAAAGAATTCCAGCGTCGCATCGCAGGCGAGCTGCCGACTGATTTTTCTGCTCAAGCCGATGCGTATATTGCGGCGTGCCAGGAAAAAGGCGAGACCATTGCCAGCCGCAAGGCCAGCCAGAACACACTGAATGCTTTTGGCCCGCTGTTGCCGGAATTTCTGGGTGGCTCTGCCGATCTTGCGGGTTCCAACCTCACGCTCTGGAAAGGTTGCAAAGGCGTTAGCGCAGAAGATGCCAGCGGCAATTATATGTATTACGGCGTGCGCGAATTTGGCATGAGCGCCATGATGAATGGCATAGCCTTGCACGGTGGATTTGTACCGTATGGCGCAACATTCCTGATGTTTATGGAATACGCCCGCAATGCTGTGCGAATGGCCGCATTGATGAAACAGCGTGTGCTGTTTGTGTACACGCACGATTCCATCGGCCTCGGTGAAGATGGTCCAACGCATCAACCGGTAGAGCAATTGTCTGCCCTGCGCGCCACACCAAACCTGCATACCTGGCGCCCTTGCGATACAGTGGAATCAGCAGCGAGCTGGAAATCGGCTATCGAATACAAACACGGCCCGAGCGCTTTGATATTCTCGCGCCAGAATTTGCCGCACCAGCATCGTACTGCACAACAAGTAGCTGATATCGCAAAGGGCGGTTACGTCCTGAAAGATTCTGTTGGTGCACCGGACCTGATCCTGGTTGCAACAGGTTCTGAAGTCGGTCTGGCAATGGAAGCGGCGCAGCAATTAGGTGATGGTGTGCGTGTGGTGTCCATGCCGTGCGCAGAATTGTTCAGCGCGCAGGATGAACACTATCGCGAGACCGTATTGCCATCTGCCACGCGTGCCCGTATTGCCATTGAAGCCGCGCACCCGGATTACTGGTACAAGTTTGTCGGTCTTGATGGTTGTGTGATTGGTGTAGACCGTTTCGGCGAGTCTGCTCCGGCTGGCCAGTTGTTCAAGGAATACGGTTTTACGGTGGAGCATGTTGTTGCCGCCGCAAAAAATCTGGCCTGGTAAAACCGTGTGACGATGCGTCTTGCCATCAATGGTTATGGCCGTATCGGGCGCTGTATATTGCGTGCACTGTATGAAAGCGGCGCGCGCAACGCTTGTCAGGTTGTTGCCATTAATGAACCTGCAGACGCAGAAGCCATTGCGTACCTCACGCGTTACGATTCCACGCACGGGCGATTTCCCGGCTCCGTAGAGTTGCAAGGCAGCTCACTGATTGTCAATGGAGACAGCATTGCGCTGTCGGCGCATGAATTTCTGGATGCGCTGGACTGGAAAAAACATAACGTTGATATCGTGCTGGAATGCTCCGGTTCGTTCACGTGCCGCGCAAAAGCACAAAAGCACCTGGCGGCCGGCGCAAAGCGCGTCTTGTTTTCGCAACCCGCAGATAGCGATATCGATGCCACAATTGTTTTTGGCGTAAATGATGCCAACCTGTCGGTGCAACAGAGCATTGTCTCGGCTGCTTCATGCACTACCAATGCGATTGTGCCAGTGATCAAAGTGCTGGATGATTTGTTTGGTGTGGAAAACGGTGTGATTACCACTATCCACTCAGCCATGAATGACCAGCCTGTCCTGGATGCTTACCACCACACCGATTTACGCAAGACCCGTGCTGCCCTGCACTCATTAATTCCGATCAACACACAGTTGGCGCGCGGTATCGAACGCATCCTGCCGCATTTGCATGGCCGTTTTGAAGCGCAAGCGCTGCGCGTGCCTACCCAGAATGTGTCTGCGATGGATTTGTCTGTTTTGCTAAATAAGCCTGTTGATGCCAG
>ERZ724520.1282-NODE-1282-length-12908-cov-3.591691_pt1 | contig 12908 bp, 9 predicted proteins | sample MGYA00376053_ERZ724520 | MGnify/ENA primary metagenome ERZ724520 (study PRJEB28724, sample SAMN07190886) | activated sludge metagenome | isolation source: activated sludge of sewage treatment plant in Hong Hong | place: USA: Christiansburg, Virginia | collected... | reverse complement strand
GCTTTTATACCTAAAGACGTTCTAGTTATTCTTGCTTTCTTTTTTATTTTTTCTCTTTTTTTAATTTTTAAAGAGCCTATTTTCTTGATTTATGTTTCAATTATAATTATTTACGTTTTTTCTATAATTATTCATTTGTCATTTGTTTTTCTACTCTCTAATAAGCCATTTGGTTTGGAGGCTCAATTATTACTTCATTACTGATTTAAGACTACTACTAAACATTCGATGCATGCTCATTTTCAGTTTGGTCTGGAATATTTTAATTTAGAGAAACTTTGAAATTTAAATCCGATTACTCTGTTTTTTATTTAATAGTCCTAAGTCGATCTTTATTTTATACTTTTTACTTTAATCCTTCTAAAAAATTTCGGACTTTATTTTGCAGTTATTGATTTTGCTAAACGATCTTAGGACTTTTGGTCTTTTTATCTTATCTTTTCTGAGTTTAAATTTCATTTTTTAATAACTATTTCTAGTAATTTTTTCTCTTTTTCTACTTTTTTGCAAACAAACTCCATTATCGAAAACATCTTTTTAGTATATTAAAACAACGAAATTATTTAGCTAATTATGATGCTTAAAGTGTTTACTTTTAATCATCTTTTTGTTTTTAAAACTTCGAAAACAGAGTTTCATCCTTCCAAGCCCTAAAAATCTTAAATTTTCTAAATTTTTTAATGAAAAATGTTTCTTATTTTTAACTTTTTATCGCGTATTACATTAGCTCTTTAAATACATTTCTAGATATTCTCTCTGTATAACTTTAAATACATGAATTTATTTTACAGCTCGCTACGCTATATAATTTCTAAATTTAGTTTTTTATTTTTCTTTACTATGGTCGAGGAATAGCAATCCTCGGATTACTTTGGACTTCTTTAGTTCGATTGGCGTTAATTTATTTCAAAGTTTCCTTGATTTTAGCAGCATAAGTAGATTGAGGCTTAGATTTATTTGGTTATTATTTTTGTATTAGGCTAGGCTTTACCTTTTCGACCTTCAATTGCTCTACTTGACGATAGGCATTTGTTATTTTTTTAGCTTACAATTCATAAAGCTTGTCTTTTTCCTCCTCAATTTATCTGCTGATTTGATATATATTGTTATTGCTTTTTGAATTCATAACAAATTATAAGACTCATTTAATATAAAATTCTCTTCATTTCGTTAAAATTACCAGCTTTTCCTAATTCTTTTGATAGATGCTCTTTATTTTTGAACTACTTTAATAGAAATAAATAGATTCAATGAAAGTTAATCTTTCAATATGCACTTAATCAATATTAAAACATATCCTTTGCAAGATCCATCCTATAAGAATTGTAATCCTACTTTGTTTCTAATTGATAATCTTACCTTAATTTCTTACTCATCATCTGATGCTTATTTTAATATTAATACTTCTAATGGATGTTCGTACGATCTCACTAAACTGGTAGTACCAATTAGATAAACGACAAGTTAAGTCTCGTAAAACCAAAAAATTCTTGGTTAAAAGAGTCACTCAAAGATTCTGTAAGATATAGATGATTTTATAGGTATTAATTTGATTGGCTCAAAATTAGTGATATGGATTTAATTGATTAAAAATTCAACGATTTCATTTGGGGGTTATAAACAATTTGAAATTACAAATGGCAGGAAAAGGAGGAAAATCAGGAAAAGCTAAAACTACCTCATCAAAGGCAGTCTCTAAATCATCAAGAGCCGGTCTTCAATTCCCCGTCGGCAGAGTCGGAAGACTTCTAAGACATGCTCACTATACTGAAAGAGTTGGAGCTGGAGCCCCCGTCTACCTCGCTGCAGTCCTTGAGTACCTCGCCGCTGAGGTCCTCGAACTTGCCGGAAACGCTGCCAAGGACAACAAGAAGACCAGAATTGTCCCCAGACACATCCTTCTCGCCATCAGAAACGACGAGGAATTGAACAAGCTTTTGCACAACGCCACCATTGCTGAGGGAGGAGTTTTACCCAACATCAGTGGTCCCGTTTCTGGTGCCAAGCAAAGCAGTGGAGAATCATCCCAAGCTGTTTGATTGCGATGGTTTCTATTATGTCTACTAATCAATATTGAAACAATATTTTTCAAATCATTTTTAATTCTTGTCTTATCTGCATGTAGTCATTCACTCCTATTTTTGACTATCTATAATTCTTGAGGATGATGATATTACTATTTGAATTAAAGTGGCTGTAGTTTTGAAATTAGCGGATGCTCATTTCAATCAATCTGTAGTATTTGTACAAAGAACGAAGGGCCTATAAACGGGCAACTCCCTCCTCCCCTCGACCTTCACGCACATCCTGAACTAAACTTAATAAATTATGGTTGCACTCTCTTAGCAAAGATGATAAGAAGTTGAGCATTTTGCGATAAAATTGAATTGTAAAATGCTAATGAGTTGAAAATTAAGGCAGCTTCTGGTTTACTTATTTGATAACATTTATCTAAGCCTTTTTCAAAAAAATTAAATATTATTTTTCATATTTTTAGCAATACTATTTAAGTGTTTTTAAGGTGGATTAATATTTTGGACTTTTTCTGAAAGTATCCCAATTAGTAAATCCAAACCAATTATTCTTACTGTCAGCAAGCTGTTTGACGAGTTTAAGCATATGTTTGAAAGTCATCAGCATTAATTTTCCTCTATTAATTGTTCCTAATTGTAAATAGTTGCCATTTTAGATAAGATAATACATAAATCGACAGTAATTTAGTTGGTTTACTAAAACTTCATAATTCTTCTGCTACAACTTTTGGTCGAACTTCTTTTACTAAGAAATACTTCGACTTTTTTTTCTGCTATTATTAGCATAAGTCTTCATATCAACTATTTTAACCTTAGAATTTACTCTTCCCTAAACTTTAGGTGTTCCTTTAGGCTAGTTTTTGGATAGCTTACGATTTGTTAAATACTATCCTTCTCCTTTTCCTTTACTAAGAGTATCCCTATCAAACTTTCCTCTAGAAAACACCCTTCCTTTGCGTTTAAAGTCCTAAACCTTCAATTTTTAGTTAAAATTAATCAAACTAACAAAATTACCAATATTTAGATCCATAAACTCTTCCTTTGACATTCTCTCATCCCTATTTGGTGCACACATTTTGGTTAATAAAAATTTGATAGGAGATGTAATTTTATATTTTTCAGGTATTGAAAAGGGCATCGAACTCAGTTTCCGAATAAGTTCCTTCTCTGTTTTAGATTCCCAAGGTGTTATTCCAATCATCATTTCATAGAAAATCACTCCAACCGAAAACACATCGCTTTATGGAGAGTAACAATTTCTTTGCAATGCTTATAACGGCATATATAGGGGAGTCCCAACATTTTGTTTCGTTTTCACCTCAGTCTCAGATAAGATCGAAAATCCAAAATCTCCAAGCTTCCAACTCTTTGCTCCTTTAAATATGTTGGCAGGTTTAATATCCCGATGAATAACGCCCATTTTGAACAGGTATTTAGTAGCATCGATCACCTAACTAATTATAGCAGTTGCTTCTTTTTCACATAACTTGCCTTTTTTTGTCATATATTATAACAGATCGCCATGTGGACAGTACTCAGTGATGAGGTAACAGATACTTGCATGTTTATATACATTCTCATACCTCAAAATATTTGGATGATTCAGTTTTTTAAGAATTTAAATTTCATTGTCCAGCATTTCGAGGCTAGAATTCGAATACTTTTTCATATCAATAACTTTTATGGTATATTACTCCTAATCTTTTAATCGATAGCATTTGTAAACATGACTGGTGTATCCTGATCCAATTTGATCCCGCTTCCGATAGACATATTCTCCAATAGTTTAAGAATCTTCGAACATACCTGGACTTGTTTTTCCATTCATCAGATTAGAAACAGAACCAGCTTCTCTGAGTTTCCTGGCTGCGTCCTTCTCCAAGGATTGTCCTGATGTTACTGTTTATTATAAGGAAATGTGACGCTGGGACATATTATTATTAGGCCTTTTATAAAGGTTCGAGAGAGAAGAAATAATACGAACAAATTTCCTTATATCAATTAAAAATAAACTTTGGATATCAATTTCTTGATTATTGTTTTTTGTTGATCATAACTAATTATAATACACCATGTTAGTATTCAGACACTCATTCACCAAACATATCAAAAGTAAATCTTTACAAACAATAATCACCCACTTTAGTAATCCCTACCGAAATTTGTTTCAATAGCAGATTAAAACACACCAAAATATCAGTATTTGTATGAAGTTTGCATCCAATATGATGAATCTTTCACTGCAAACAAAATTAGTGCATTGTTTTAGTAGTAACTAAAAACCTTAGAAAACGAGTATTTATTTAATCAGGCACGCTTGTGAATAACTCCTAAAAATAAATCCACTTCTACTGGACTAACATTGCATCATATTTGGAAAATATTATGTTCTCAAAGATAAATCAGCAAACTATGATAAATCAACTTAGAATGAATAGCTTATTATTACTCACTTCAAAAGACCTTAATTGAAAGGTGAAGGAACAAGTGAAGTCAAAGAATAGCAAATTTTCAAGTGCTTAAAATTAATTTATTAGTTTTTAAATGGAAGTAAAGTAGGGTTTCTGAGAGGTGATCTCCATTCGTTAACCTTCTTCGAACTTAAAAAAGATATTGACGTAAAAATATAGATGATGGAATCAATTCAAAAAAAACAAGAAATACAGTTTTAATAGAACGATTTCAAGAAACTACTAAAGTTAGTAACCGATTCTACTCATTTTAGATTACCAAAAAAAGGAATCTATAACCGATAATTGTAATCCCAACTAAATTTATATCAAAGACAACTATTACTTTAATAAGTCTCAAACGAGCAATCACATGACAAATTTTAGTAGATTCTTTAGAGTCTCATGAAATTAAATAAAGTGCAAGAGGCCCAGGTCGTCAGAAAGTTTATCATAGAATGGCTAGTACCTCTAACTGTTGCAATAAAGGAAGAACAACGCAAGTGTATGGGTAAAGATTTAAACGCTCATCGACGAATCTATGCGGAATATTTCAATAAAATCGAAGCAGAAAAAATGGCAACTGTAGCCCTCACACAACTAATCATCTCTTCATTTTAATAAATTTACAGACAGGGATCAATGGATGTATTTTAAATCCAATAGTATGAAGGTATTGATGCAAAGAAATATGTAGCTCAAGTGATGAAAAAGATTGAAGCACAAATAGCTTACGAAAGGTAATAAAAACTTTTCAAATAAACACAAAAATAGTATGATCATTTACTGAAATCATAAAATAAAACAAAACAAGCTCAAAATAATTAACCTTAAAGCTAAAATATGGATATAACATAAGGAGAAAAAAGTTAAAAACCAAAATAACAGCAAGGACGTTGGAGAAACTGGAAATCTTAGGCTTTTAAACTAAAATAAAAAAATTCACCCTATAAATATGTGCATCCTCTTGTTAGAAAATAGTTTTTATAAAGTTTACTCAAAAAAATAAGCCGCTTTAAGTCTAAATCAGAAATACCAGAAAATGCTCAGACGGAAATAGGCCATGTAATTATTTATCTGCTCAAATAACTATTAAAAATAGACAACAAATACGGTTATAAAGTCCCTTTACTTATTTCCTAGCATAAAGTTTTTCGTAAAAATGATTAATTGGCCAGTCAATCAATACTCAGACTCAATTAGCATTTTTTATCAACACTTATCCCCAAACTGTAAAAAAGTGAAGACATGTTCATTCACATGTAAAGATCTGTACCAACTATTGTTCCGCCATTGCCTTGGCTTGAACCAGAAATTGGTGGTTACTACTCTCAAGCAACTTCAGTCATGAGATACAGTAACTGTCCAGTTCAGGAAAGACTTATGAAATTTGCTGACAATCATCGAATTTATGAAGTTTTGAACTATCTTTCGACGATTCCTTGGAAAATAAACCCTTAAGTTTTGAAAATTGTTGAATAAGTATGGGCTGAAGGTGGATAGCAAAATTGCATACCTAAAAGATATTCACAACTGATAAATACATATGCAACACAACTTAAAATTGAAACAGATCCAATCAAAAGAAAGTAGCTCAATAGGAAGCTTCAATAACTGAGAGACGAACATTCGCTTCGAGGAGATTTCAACCTCAAACTTAATATCGCTCGCTCTTTCAGTCAGCTCGATCAATTTTTCTTTCCGCACAATTTAGATTTTAGAGGAAGAGTCTATCCAATACCACCTCATCTTAACCATATAGGTAACGATATTGTTAGAGGCTTGCTGCTGTTTGGCTAAGGGAAAAAACTTGGAAAATCGGGATTAAAGTGGCTAAAAATTCATACAGCCAACCTAATGGGCAACGACAAAGCTCCAATTGATGACAAAATTACATTTACAGAGATGAATATTGAAAAAATTCACAGAATAGCAAAGGATCCTTTGGTTCATCGATAATGGCTGAAATTATAAGACAGTTGGCAGGCTATTGCGAGCATTATCGATTTATCTACAGCTTTAAAAAGTCCCAACCCTGAAGAATATGTGTCTTATCTCCATATCCATCAAGATGGTAGTTGCAATGGTCTGCAACATTATGCAGCCCTGGGTAGAGATATTGAAGGAGCATATCAAGTAAACTTAGGTCCCGGCCTGAAACCTAGTGATATCTACACTCACGTGTCGAAAATGGTGATCAAAATGATCGAGTAAGACTTACAGGGAGAGTAGGCTCCTCATCATAGTTTAGCTAAAAAGTTGCCCGATAACATAAAACGTAAGACTATCAAGCAAACTGTGATGACAAGTGTATACGGAGTCACTTTCGTTGGAGCAAGGGAACAAATTTACAGACAGCTAAGAGATCAAAACTTCCTAACAGAAGAAGAAACTTATGCAGCCAGTTTGTATGTGGCCAAACTTACCCTTAATGCAATCTCCAATCTTTTCACAGGAGCTCACTAAATTAAGAGATGGTTTAAAAAATGCGCCAATCTCGTCAGCAAGACGGGCAATCCCGTCGGATGGATCTCACCTATGGGACTTCCAATTGTTCAGCCCTATCGCAAGTAGTCCAGACTTGATATCATAAACACGATTGGCCACAAGATGCACGTACCAAAATAAGTTGAAAATGTAGTTATTTTCTTATTTAGGTGCCCATAAACGTGATGAAACAGACTTCAGCCTTTCCTCCTAACTATGTTCATAGTCTTGATTCCACCCACATGATGTACACCGCTGAAGTTTGCAGAGAAAGGTACGTTGTCATATATTAAGAAATCTAACTTTTGCTGCAGTACACGATAGCTACTGGACGCACGCAGCTTCAGTCGACTAAATGAATGAAATACTCAGAGAACAGTTTATTAAACTCCACTCTGAACCCCTTCTCTAAACATTCAAGACATCTCTAGAGAACAGATTCCCCTAAATTTAATTTCCTGAGATTCCAATAAGGGGTGAATTCGACCTTTAAAAAATCAAAGAGAGTATCTACTTTTTCTCCTGAGCAATACTGATCCTCCTAGCTTACTATATTCCATAGTTATATAATTATCATAATAAGTATCAATGGGACTCGTCCATTCAATTTCTTCATACTTCTACCCAACAGAATCACCTCAGCTCTCTCAGGCAACCATAAAGACCAAATCTCAGAGGCTGATTTTATGCATTCGACAAACTCAATACCGATTGCAACAGGAGACCATTAAACAATAGCAATAACTTGTCAAAATGATGACCGCGCAAGGTCCAGTTCATCGCAGTAGATAGGCCGAGAAGATAAAAATGGAACTAATTATCAGAAATAGTGAAAAATTATTAGTGTACGACGAAATTATTATTTGTCTCAACCAAATACTTAATGAGTCAGCAACTCTCTAAAGTGCTCCAAACAAAATAAGCAATCAATGTGTGGTTGCCATCAACTCTGTCATTTTCTTATATGAAAGAATGGAGCTGTACAATTTTGTTAATCTCAATTAGTTCATTCCTTCTCCTCACCCAACTATAGGAATTGCACAAACAAGTCCTCTCATTCAAAAATACCTCAACGAAAAGGAAGTAAGCTTCTATGAAATCAATCTATATGCTTGTCAATTCGCGAAAAGAAATAACGCTACTATTGAAATTTTTAATTGTATTGGACACAATTTCCTGGCGGAACCTGTTGAACCTAATTAGTAATCGCCCTCTGCTCATATGTTTGCAATTACGCTTGATGACGTGGAAATTTAAGAATAATTGAAAATGCAATGATTAGTATATTTTAATGATAAATAATAAAAGAATTTGTATAATTTGTCTAAACTTTTGAAAATAAATTATGCTTTTGAGAAAATTAGAACCTTCATTACCCTTTCTAAGAATTTACATCTATGTTTGAATCGATAGAAATCGAATAATTACTGAAAACAAAATGATCTGTTTCATGAAAAGGTGATATTTCAAAAAATTTAATATGAGCCCTATTTTTCTTTTATTATTTTGTGATAGATAAATGAGCTTAGAATTTATAGATATATTATTAACAAAGAGCCAGAATGTCAATGATTTACTCATTAGTGTCTCGTGAACAAGTCGTTCTCGTTGACTACAGTGCATTTAGCGGTAACTTCAGTCAAGTAGCTCTTGAAGTAATTCTTCCCTCAACTAGGTTCTCCAAAAAACCAATCTTTCCAAAACTTTTGGACAGTTTGCCACTGCTAACTACTGCTTCTACACTTACGTAAAAGACAGATACATTTTTATGGCTATGGTTTAATCCAATGTAGTGATTATTTTACTTAGTATGAAATGAGAATTGCTGTCAATTTTCTCAAAAAAATTCAAGACTCTTTCTTTGGTCGTTATGATGTCGGAAAAAGAGGATCTGCAACTGCCCACTCTATGAAAGATTTTAAGCCAATTTTGCAGGATTGGATGGGAAAATATAATAATAAAACTGAAGTGGATAAGTTGTCGAGTCTAAAGAAAGAGCTGAGCGAGTTGTAATAGCAAGCTTTAAGAAACATGGATAAAGTAATTGAGAGAGGAGAGAGAATTGAAATTTTGGTGAAGAAAAGCTAAACTTTAGCAGATCAGTCCTTAGATCTTCGCGATACTTCAAAGAAGGTGAAGAACAAAATGTGGTGGAAAAATAAAAAAGTGATGATCGGAATAATCGCCATTATAATCATCATCATTATAGTCATTGTCATCATCGTAATCCCTAAATGATTCTGTATAACTTATTTAATCCATCATTAAGGCATTTAAATTCTATATCACTTCTTATTTTGATCATTCAAATCTTAGTATTCAAAAACTTAGAATATTCTTAAGGGTCCAATGCAAATTGGTAATCATTCGAAACTTGTCTTTTTAACCGACCATCTTCAAAAAAGATGATTCGATCACCATAACATTACAAATCTTCATTGTGAGTCACCATAACTATTGTGATTCTCTCCTAGAGCTTACCATATCCAAAATTATTTATCTCTAAAATTAAATTCATAATTTCAACTGTTGATTTTGAATCCAAATCTCCAGTTGGCTCGTCAAGTAGTATAATTGATGGAGAATTGGCCAAGGAACGAGCAATTGCCCTTCATAAAATAAAGTATACACTCTTTGCTGCTATCCTCCTGATAGTTCGCTAGGAAGATGATCAGCCCTTTCAGATAAACCCACTTTTTTTAAAAGCATAAAAGTTCTTTCCTTCATTTATTTTTAACTGAGTTCTCCCTTTATCCTCATCGGCAATTAGATGTTTTCGTATGCGGACATTAGCGCAAGCAAGTTAAAAGTTTGAAAGACTATCCCTATTCTGTCTCTTCTAAGTTTACTAATATCTCCATCCTTGTTTGTTTGGTCTATTTTATATCCGTCAATCCCTTTGTTAATAAATAGATACAAAGACTCCCTCCACTTGGTTTGTCGATTGTTCCTAACAAGTTTAAAAAGGTAGTCTTTCCACCTCCAGAAGGCCCACGAATAATAACAAACTACCCTCGTTTTATTGCCCCTTCCTCTTATAATCCCTTTAAAGTTATGCACTTAAGAGCTGTCACATCTTAATCTCCCTCCAGTTTGTATATTTTGCTTAATGACTCACATTCTATTAGTTTTTGAGAGATGATCTCTTTTAATTTTTGTTCTCGTTTGTAGAAGAGCGCTTTATTTACTTAGTAATCATTATTTTACGTAATTTGAATCCACCAATCCTGAAAATTTAAGGTAGTTCCTCCTCAAGCGATTTTTAAGATCGACTATTTGATGAATTTATCTTCGACATTTCATAACCTTTAGAGCTAGAATCAAACAAAATTGGTTCACCATTTATATCTTCCTCCATAGTATTATTATAAATCAGGAAAATTAGTAAATAGCTCACAATAACCAAAGAGTTAGTATTTGAAATTATATAAATTAAACTTATTCATTAATGTAATACGAAAAAAAATTGGAAGTCACTGAAGAAGAGGCTTTTGATTGGATTAAAAAAAATAGCAAAGACGTCAATCCTAACGAATGGCGAAATCGTTACTATGAGAAATTAGGTCTTTAAACCAAAGGATAGTAGCAACAATAACAGAATCTTGAGAAGGAAGATCAATTCTAAAATGATAAATATTACATCAACTTTTTCTCACAACGCACATAACAAGAAATCCGTAATCGTTACCTGTCCAAACTAATGATAGGTGCCTCCAAATAAAGTGACCGACCCCGTAAAAAAAATCAGCATAGTAATTAAGTTTTAATGAAGTATTCATCTTTGATTGGGATGATACCATATTGTGCACGACTTACCTTAGTTCCTTTCAGTTCTTAGACATTGGACCTGAAACCAAGGCCTTGCTCGAAAAACTAGACGAATGCTCACACAAATTGTTGTAAAAATCGATTGAACGTGGATAAAAAATATTCATTATCACAAACGCCGCCAAAGGCTGGGTTGAGTATAGTAGCAAAATGTACCGTTTAAACAATGTAGATACTTACCGAGAACGCATAGTATTATCGCAAGTTCAGTGATAAAAATAATTTCAGCTCGGTCGATGTATGGGGAAGAGTTTCCAGGTGACTTCGCGAGATGGAAAATTGAAGCTTTCAAAAGCATTCTCAATACAACAGATCGCAATGTAAATTTGAAACGACTAAGTTGGTGACTAATTTAATATGCATCGGAGACTCAAACATTGAAATGGAAGCAGCACACAGTCTCTCCAAATAATTCGAACATAGTCTGGTCAAAACAATTAAATTCAGATAAAATCCTAAGCCTGAAGAACTCATAAAACAGCAATAACTAGTTTATTAACGGATGAAATAAATATTCGAAAGCACTAAAAATTTGACTATCCGACTGTAGAGGAAGAACAGCAAATAAAAAAAATGATTAATAAGCATTCACTGAATTCTTTATTTATTAATCTCTTTCCAAGAAATTTAATATAATTTTATATAGTATTTAAAATCACTACAAAAATGTAACCATATCTTTTTCATCAATCTGAAATCAAGTCAATTATCTTTGAAGACTTATTGTCAGTTTTTCCTTTCTTAACGCCTTAAAAATCGATTACTAGGGTGTCGAAGTCAGAAGAAGCAACTTGAGTCATTTTATTTTCTCTCTCTTTATTCTTTTACAATACGAAACATTAAAGTGGAATTTTGCTTTTTTGTAAGCCTAAATCATGATATCTCCTCATATTTTCAATTTTATCCTTTTTCTGTTTTAAGGAGACTAGATGCTAGGCTAATTCGCGATTGATAATTTCACATCCCTTGAGTTACTGCTATCTGTGGCCCAATGTTTTGGCCATTATTTACATAGGAAAATTAAAATGCCGGTTGTGTTGGAGTTAAAAATGAATAACTAAGTTATTTTGGTTATTCATTTGAAAATTTTCGTTGCTTAGCCCAGCCATATATGCATAAATTTATTTAGTATCTCCGATGATTGATAGTTAAGCTGGCCAATCCTCCTCTGTAAAAGAGTTCATTAGCGTATGAGAGGGTAAAAAATAAAAAATAACTATTGTATCCTCTGATATTGTCCCAACAAGAATCCTATTATTGACTAATTTATAAAAATTTGTATTATAGGCATTCTCTCTAATGGCAGGTATTTCGTTCATTTTCCGAGGTTTTTCGAAGCTCTATTTATCTATCGGATCAAATTTAAAGTGTGTTGGCCCTTTCATATGAATAATATAATTGCAGCCAATTAGCTAAATTGCATAAACTATATTTCTAAATATGTTAATTAAACTTAAATATTATCACTTTTTGTTGAATGTTTTTTCAGTTCTCCCCAAAGATTTGCGACTTCTACTTTGGTTCATGCTAGCATTGCTGTTGAGCATATTACTATTTTTTCTAGAAAACATGTCATTCAGTGTCTTTGGCTAATTTGGCTAGATAAAGTTGGTTTTTTCTATTTTATTCGCTACCTTTTGGTACATTGGCACCTGTTCAATAGGTTTTATAAATTCTCGTAGAGTATTTTGATTGTTGTTGTAATAGTCAATATTGCCATAGTTAGACCTTGAATTATTACCATTGAATCCCCTGGAGTTATTTTAATAATAAGATTACCCACCATATGAAGAACTTTAGTTATTTGATTCCGCTTAACTTCCATCTCTTGAGAATTTTTTTGAAAGTTTATTCTTATCTCTTGATTTTGAACGACTTCTTCGTTCATCTCTACTTCTTTTCATCCTATCTAAAACTGTGCTATCAACATTTTGATTAGCTGATGGAATTCCATACACTTATTTGCCTTTGATGACTAAATCTTTGTTTACCAATCTGCCTCGCTCGTCAATAAAAGTACAGTTTTTACTTACGATTACCCTTTCATTTATTATGTTTTGCTTTATTCTATTTGATTATAATCTTAATTGTTATCTTTCCTTTTATGAAT
>ERZ724520.1281-NODE-1281-length-12908-cov-3.724889_pt1 | contig 12908 bp, 14 predicted proteins | sample MGYA00376053_ERZ724520 | MGnify/ENA primary metagenome ERZ724520 (study PRJEB28724, sample SAMN07190886) | activated sludge metagenome | isolation source: activated sludge of sewage treatment plant in Hong Hong | place: USA: Christiansburg, Virginia | collected... | reverse complement strand
GCCTGGTACACCCCGTAGGTTCCACACGGACTACCGGCCGGGACCACGACCTCGAAGCCACCATCGACTGCACGAACGGCCCCGGTCTCCGGGTCTGTACAGTTTGGCGGGCGACCGGCGGCCATCGCAGCCAGCACCGCTTCTTGCGCTGTATCGTACGGTGCTAGAAATGCGTCGAGCGCGGCCTTGGTTTCGATTACGCGAACGGTTCCGTCTTTGGTCGTCAGAAGCACCCGTGGGTTACAAAACGGAAAGCAGCCGCCGTTGATTCCGAACGTTGTCGTTGGGGTGACCTTCCCGAGCGTCGCTTTACAGGCTGCGGGATCCGGTGCGTTCCAACAGGGTACGCCACTCTGTGAGAGTGTCGTGGGAGTGCCTCCGCTTGTGGATGCTGGGATGTCACGTAGCTCTAGGTAATCGACAGGGGTAGACGGATTCAGTCCATCGAGACTGGGATACCCAGTCGCGGTACAGCTTGGCCGAGCATATAGTGACAGATCGACATGGGTGCCGCTTTCCCCGCAGGTAGCTGCGGTCAGTACCGTAGTGGCCTGTGCGGCACGGAGTGCCTTGGTGAGTAGTTTGCGCAACGACGTGCGTTTCATATAGACCCCCAAACAGGACAAATAGGAATCCGTTGACCGTCGCTGTCAGCGTAACATGTAGCTGTTTGCATAGGCATCCTGTGTCCTGGCGGCTACGGCCGAACATAGGTTGCTCTGTGATGTCAAAGCGGTGACGCGCCGCGTCTGCCCGTCTGCTCAGTGAGCACTCACTTGGTGGTGTAAAAATCGAGCGCGGCCACCGACTTGCGATCGCTGCCCACGCCACCGATCAGCAACGTCAGGTCATTTTCGAGCGGAATCGCCAGGTGTTCGGCCCGTGGCATCGGCAGTAGCGATGGGGGGCGGCTCTGTTGTCCGTTTTCTGTTGACAAAAACTCACAATCACCCACTACCTGGCCGTTTTGGTCGTAACCACCGCAGATGACCAGCTCGCCGCTGCTTTCGTGGAGACTGCTGCCCCAGCGCGGGGTCTTCAGTATTCCGTCGGTAAGAACGAAGGTCCGGGCGGTGATGTCAACGGTCAGCGTCGATCCCAGCACGGTCTTCATGCCGCTAGCGGCTTCGCTATAGCCACCGATGATCAGCGCCAGGCCATTCTTGAGCTTCGCGGCGACGTGGCCTCGACGAGAGGTCGGTTCGCCTGCCATAAACGTGAGTGCTTGGAAGGCATTGCGCTCGGGGAAGAACAGCTCGGCGACCGGCTTTTTGGCGGTGACATCGCCGAGCGACAGGCCTCCAAACGCCAGCGTCGCTGCCGACAGCGCGGTCAGCGTGTGCCGATGCCGAGGGACCACCATCGCGGTCGGGCGATCACCCGGGGGCGGTACCACCGAAACTCCGACTCGTGCCAGCATGTCCGCCGAGACCGCCGGGAAGCGCTTGACGATCACGGCTTGGCCGCTTGGCGCGTCGCTCGCGGGATCGGTCGAGCCACCCGCAACCAGGAACACGCTGTCTTGCAGCTCGGCCCACGCTGGCTGGTACATACCGGGCTTGCCGATGTCGCCAATTTCCGTCGAGGGTAGCGACCACACGTCTTTGATCGCACTCACCGCTGGGTCGAACTTTTCGGTTTGCGTCACGAGCTCGCTGCCCGCTCCGGCCCCACCGACGAGAAGAGCCTGTTGACCGAGCGTGGCATCGGCGCTGGGCAGCACCACCGCACCACGTCGACCCTTGGAGATGGTTCCACCGTCGAGGATTTGAAACGTGGCAGGCTTAAAGACCCAGGCTTTCGTCGACAGCAGCACGCCTTCGCTTTCGCCGCTGACGATGATGGCGCCCAGGCCGGTTTCCACTGGGCTTGTTCGGCGACCGCGCAGTGCACAGGCCGCCAGATCCTTGCGCCCCTGAGCGCTCGTCATCGCATCGTCGGGAATCTTGAGATCGGAGCCGGTTACCTGGCCGGGTTTTCCGACGTAAACCGCAACCTCGGCATCGGACAAAGACAGACCAAAGGGCGGAGTGTGGCCCCGACCAACCACCTGTCCCGCACCATCGAGCGCTTCGACGAGGAGTTGGGTCTGCTGGCCCTCCGTCGGGGATTCGATTTCCAGCGTTGTCGAAAAGTGACCGGCCGCCACCGGCGACGAGGTTTGCTTGTCCCCAATCGTCACGCGCACCTGGCTGGCGAGCAGAAACGGATCAGCCATCCCCGGCGGCGTGATGATCTTGATGGTGAGACTGTGGTTTTTGCTACAAGCCAGTAGCAGCAGCGACGCTGCCACGGCTGAAACCTGACGATGCGATCCAAACATCTCTATCCCTAGCTGCGCGAGTTGTCGTTTCCGACGAGCGCCTTCGCTTTGGCGGAGAGTAGCCCCGGGTCACCCGAAACAGACAGGGTTTTTTGACGACCGATTTCACCGTGGATGAGCTCGACTTTACCTTTGGGAACCCCGAGTGCTTTGGCGAAGGCGGCGCGGACTGCGTCATTGGCCTCACCGTCGACGGGCGGTGCGCTGACCGCGACTTTGATGCGCTCGCCATGGAGCCCACCGATGCTGTCGCGAGAGGCTCGCGGTGCGACCCATACTTCAACGATGATTCCTTGAGAGGTAGCGCGAAATGGAAGGGCCATTTACTTGTCCTGACTCGCCTGACGGCGTTTTTCTGCGTTGACAATGGCCAGCTCGCCCAGCTCTCGGCTGCGACGGGTGGCTGCTTCTACTGCGTTGATTAGGGTGGTGCGTAAGCCACCGGCTTCGAGGGTGTGTAGCCCGGCAATCGCGGTTCCTCCCGGCGAGGTGACCATGTCTTTGAGATGTCCGGGGTGCTGCCCGGTTTCGAGCAGCAGCTTGGCCGAGCCGAGCACCGTGTGCGCCGCCAGGGCCAGCGCGTTGTAGCGCGACAGGCCCACCTTGACGCCAGCGTCGGATAGAGCCTCGATGACCAGGAACATATAGGCCGGACCCGAGCCTGACAGCCCCGTCACGGCATCCAGTTGGTCTTCATCGAGCACGACCGTAAAACCGACCGCACCGAAAATCTGTTGTGCCAGCTTGATGTCATCCTCGGTGGCGGTGCTGCCAGCCGCGATCGCGGTGGCACCGGCCCCGACGAGTGCGGGTGTGTTGGGCATCACCCGAACCACGCGGGTGCCTTTGGGCAGATGCGACTCGAGCACCTGCAGCGGGACACCGGCAGCGATGCTGATGCACAGACACCTTGGTTTCAGGTGCGCCGCCACCTCATCCATCACCGGCAGGAGCACCTGCGGCTTCACCGACAGCATGACCATGCTGGCACGACGGACCACGTCGATGTTGTGAGTGGTCATGTTGATTCCGTACTGCTGCTTAAGCTGCTGACAGCGGCTCGGGCGTGGGTCAGAGCCCCAGATCTGCTCGGGCTTGACCAGACCAGCGGCGAGAAGACCCTTGATCAGCGCCTCGGCCATGTTGCCGGTTCCCAAGAAACCGATCGTGCCGGGGAGGGTACTTTCCTTGCTCGGCGGATCTTCCGACGGAATAGATACGGTGCTCATGGGCGGCATGGTAACGCGGCGCGCCCCAGGCGCAATCTCAATGACACTTTTATGCGCTGTCCGCCTGGGACCACTTGTCAGCTTGCGATGTGCGCTGCGACAAGGTCACACTACAGCCATCATGGCCAGCGCAGAAAAGCGATACGCGGCAGCCCAGGTTCGCGACATCCTCCGACGAGCACAGCAAAGGGATGCCGCGACCAAAGGACAGGATGAGGACGGTCTGTCGGCAGCGGAGCTGCTTGAGAACGCCAAAGACCTGGGATTTTCAACCCGTGATGTTCAGACGGCTCTCGTCGAGTATGAAGACGAGCAACGTGTGACCGTGGCGGCGCAAGAAATTCGCCAGCTCCAGTATCGGCGGCTGTCTACTCATGCGATCTTCTTTGCAGCGCTGCTGGGTGCTCTGACCGTGTTTGGGGCATGGGCGAGCCTGGGGACGCCGCTGCTGGTCGTGATGATTCTGTGGGCCACGATGTTTCTGCTTCAGCTTCGCGGTGCGCTGTTTCCTGATCCGGACAAGCTGCGAGCGGCGGCCAAACAGAGACTCGTTTCGCCGAAGCTTAAGCACAGCGGAAAGCAGCTAGGAACGGCTTTGGCAACGGGAGCGGCCAAGCTGATGGCGCTCTCGGCGCAGAAGATTGACCAAGGCGTCAAGCAGCTAGACAAGTAACCAATGGGTCATTCCTGGATCGTGTAAGACAGGGTCATAAAAGAGGAATATGAAATGACTCTTATTGGATCCGATCGACCGCTACACCATCCCTGCGTTACGATTAGCGTTTGCAGTTTGTTTGGGCCTGTGATCGAATCGTTTGGGAAGGAGCCTCTGTGCTGACTGCTGCTGAAATCCAAGATGTCATTTGGGCGGGACTCCCTGCGGCCAAAGATGTGGGTCTGATGATCGACAGCGCCCACCACGATGGGAGAGTGCGGGCGCGCATCGTCTTCCGTCCTGACATGGTTCGCCCCGGTGGAACGCTATCTGGTCCGACGATGATGGCGCTTGCCGATGCCGCGATGTTTGCGGCGATTTTGGCGCGGCTCGGACGGCTCGAAATGGCGGTCACAACCAATCTCAACATCAACTTCCTACGTCGTCCGGGGCCCTGTGATCTGGTGGCGGAGGCGTCGATTTTGAAGCTGGGAAAGCGGCTCGCGGTGCTCGAAGTGGCGGTGTTTAGCGACACTGGCGATGCCGAGGCCGCCGATCCGGTGGCTCATGTGACGGGCACCTATTCCCTACCGCCATCCCGTTCCTAACCGCCATCGTGTAACCTCGATTCTGCTCGTCGCATCCCATTTGTTCTTGCCGGAGCGTAGCTTGCTCTGCGACTCTTCCGACCATGATAAAAGTCTACGGTTTTGGTCCCTCTTTTGGGCTTCCTGATCCCAGTCCGTTTGTGGTGAAGGTTGTCAACTATCTGCGCATGATTGGCGTTCCGTACGAGCTGTTGCCTGGAAATGCCCGCCGCGCTCCCAAGGGAAAGCTGCCGTATATCGAGGACGGTAGCGAGGTCGTTTCGGACTCGTCATTTGTCGTCGACTACCTGCGTAAAAAGTACAAGGATATCGATGTAGGCATCTCTGCTCATGATCGGGCGGTGGCGCAGGCCTGTAAGTCGATGCTGGAAGAGCATCTGTACTTTGTGATGGTGACGCAGAGATGGAAGGAAGATCGCGGATTTGAAGTTCTCAAGACACGGTTTGCGGGGACGCTCAAAAAGGCCGGAGTTCCCGGTTTCGCGATTCCGTTTGTGTCCAACATGATCCGCAAGCAGGTGATAAAGACGGTCAATGCGCAAGGAGTCGGCAGGCATACTCCGGCGGACATTGAGGACATGGCGGTGGCCATTCTCGACTCCGTCTCCGAGCTGATGGGGGCCAATCAGTATTTCCTAGGAGACGTACCTCGTTCAGTCGATGCGACGGTCTATGCTTTCCTATGGCTGATTTTGGGCGCTCCCTATGAAGGGCGAGTCAAACAGCACGCCCAGAGCAAGGGGAACCTGGTTGCATACACCGAACGGATGAAAGCGCAGTATTGGAAAGACGGGCAGTAGGCACCAATTGTCGAGACCTAGGAACGTACGAGTACGACACTGTATCGTGCGAGACAGCGGTTAGCTGCGACCTGTGTTCTTCGCGAGCAGCGTGGTGCGATGAACGAGCTGTTCCGTAAGCCAGGCGCGGGCCAGTGCTTCTGTGGAAAAAAAGCTCATGGGAACATCCATCCGCATGGTGATGCGAATGGCATTGATGAGTAGGGTTAGGACGGCGCGTACCAGCACGCCGGTTCCGACTACTGCCATGGGAACCGGAGGTCGCTCGGGCCTACTGCTTTTCACCAGGAAGCGGCGTGCCTCCGGGGTCACCGAAAATTCATCTTTCGCCAGGACCAACATGCCTAGGTTGGGCTCTGTCATATCGCACCGGTGGATGTAGTCCATCAGGCGCTCTGCCTCCTCCAGCGATACGACGCCGTTGACCTCGATGATCAAAATGCCGGAATTCAGGGACAGATGATGCTTCCCTAGCTTTGGAACAGGGATGAGCGGCGTGGTCATGTAGAGAGGGTTCCTTGCCACTCATCCTGGGGTGATCGATGGGTAGTTTTCAAACACCTTGGCAGGTTGGCGAAAACACAGCCAATCTAGCTTGGGATCCAAACGGGGTGCGGTGGTTAGGAATCGTGAGAGGAGAGAGCCGAGCGAGTGTGGACCCGGCTCTGCACCGCCGAAGGGCGAGAAGTTACCCGCAGCGGGAGTTGTTCTTGTTGCAGGTAAACGGCGTGCCACAGAAGTCGTTGCCACTGTTACTCGGACAGCAGCGCTGACCCTGACCACCGCACGGTACACACTGGTTGTTGTTGCAGGTGCTAAACGGAGCGGTGCATTCGACGCCACCGCCGCAGCAAGCCTCACCGAGCTTGCCGCAGGCTCCGCTTTGACAGCCGCCGTCTACACACTGGCCTTGTCCGGTCTTGCAGGCTGTGCCGTTGCCGACGCAAGTCCGGCTGTTGGTATCGCAGCAGCCACCACTTCCGCAGCTATTGCCTTCGCAGCAGGGCTGACCAGGACCACCGCACGCCGCGCACTTACCGCCGGTGCAGACGTCTCCAGCAGCAGTGCAGAATCGGGTACCGGCTGCGTTCTGGCAGCAGTTCTGACCCGTGCCACCACACGCGTTCGGTGCGACTCCGCATGAGCTGGCGGTGCAGGATCCCAAGGCACCACCGCAGCTTGTGCCCATCGCGATGCAAGTGCCGCTGTTGCAGCAGCTTCCCGTTGCAGCACAGGTTGCGTTCTGGCAGCAGGTCATGCCCGTGCCACCGCAAGCGACGCTCGCGGCATTGCTACAGATCGAGCCGGTCATGTTGGGAATGTTCTGTCCCGACGCCACGCACGAACCACCAACGCAGCAACCACCACCACCACAGGTGTTTCCTGGGCAGCATGCTTGGCCCGCGCCACCACAGACCGGGCAGGTGCCCGCAGTACAGGCGGCTCCCGTCGAGCAGGTTGAGCCCGTGGCGATACAGTTGTTGCTGCCCGGATCGCAGCAGCCGCCGCTTCCGCAGGTGCTGCCCGCACAGCAGGGCTGGCCCGGACCACCGCACGCACGGCACAGGCCGTTGCCACAGGCCGTCGCTGAATCGCTGCAGGTATTGCCGGCGCAGCAGGGCTGACCCGCGCCACCACACTGCTGGCAGATGTTCGAGCCACCACAGGCCAAGCCCGCCGAGGTGCAGGTGCTATTGGCGCAGCAGGGCTGACCCGGACCGCCACAAGCGGCGCACTGACCACCGGAGCAAGCGACGCCATTTGCGGTACAGAAGCTGACCGGGTTGCCACCGATTGTGGCGGTACAGCACGGTTGGCCCGCGCCACCACAGGTACCGCAGCTCCCGCCAGCGCAGGTACCACCGACGTTCGGACAGGTCGAGCCGCCCGCAGAACAGAGGTTGTTGACGCAGCAGCCCGGGTTGGTTCCGACGACTGCGCCGCCACAGCCGTTGCCTACGCAGCAGGCTTCACCGGTGTTGCCACAGTGGGTACAGATGCCCTGGCCATTGCCCGTGCAGACATCGTTTGAGTCACAGGCGCGACCCGGACAGCATGCTTGGCCCGGACCACCGCACGACTGACAGAATCCGCCGACGCATGCACCGCCGGTACAGGAGTTGCCGGTGCAGCAGGCCTGCCCGACCGAACCGCAGGTCGGAGCGGGGGTCATGTCCATGGTGCCGGACTTGGTGGTGTCGCTACAGGCCGCGACCAGACATAAGGCGAGTAGAAGCGGGGATAACATTCGCAAACGCATCGGTACCTCCTAAGCAAAGGCGTCCATTGTGAATTGGGGGCTGGACGTAAGCCGTTTATCAAGATATCACGATTTGCTGATAAAATCGACGAAATCATCGCAATTGCCGGAAAGAGCAATCCTGCGGCAACGATGCGATAGTAGACGAATCTTCTGATTTTCCGACGACACGATGCTGGCTTCTGGACCAGCACTGCCAGGCATTGTGCCGATTGGGAACAGTTCGATATGTACCATTTGGTACACTGTATAAAAATATTTACTGTTTATACATAATCATGACCGCGACACGAGGTTATCCTCGCGGACTCATTGCGTACGGCCAGCGGTTCCGGCGTGGTCTTCAGGTGGTGACGTACAGGTGGGAGGACTACTTGGCGACCAACTGGGCGCGCTCGCGGAGCTGATCTTGCATCCACTTGTGGGACGCTTCGACCGTCGCGAAGAACATCACCGGAACCGGTTTGCGGAGGGTGATCCGAATGGCATTGATCAGTAGGACGAAGATCGCTCGCACTGCGGTTCCAGTGCCAATCACCGCCATCGGCATCAGCGGGCGCCCGTTGAAGTTGGAGCGCTGGGCGATGCTGCGGCGAGCCTCGGGTGTTATCGAAAAATCGCCTTCCGTAACGACCACCATTCCCAAATTCCCAAGCGCAAGATCGCAGCCAATGATGTAGTCCAACAGGGCGTTCGCTTCGGGCGCGGAGAACGCTCCACGAAGCTGCACGTTCACAACCTCGCCATCGAGCGATACCAGGTGCTCTCCCAGAACCAGCGAGCGGCTGAGCGGTGCTTGCATTCAGAATGCCCCCATCACTGCATTGTGTTGGGGTGAGCGCTGAGGAGCAATCGGGACGCGCAAGTCCCCGTCTCTCCTGCCTGATTTGCGGAGAGACGAAGCGAAGAGTACATGAGCGGGAGTGTACGGGAATCGAACCCGCCGAACCGGTTTTTACACCGGTCCCACCAATTTTGAAGACTGGGATTAATGTGATGACCCGTGCTGAGCCATCTACACAGGTCATCACGTCTCCGACGATGAATTGAATTTCAAGCCAATCCATCATCACCAGTCGTATTGGCTTTCTTGGACCACATTTGGACCACCAGCAGATTTTTTTCTCGACGAACGGAGTGACTCGCTCTTGATTGGACCCGGCATTTGGGGTCAAACCGTGTGCCATGGGCGATGTGGTCAAGAAAGAGAAGAACGGCAAGTTCGTTGGCTGGTACATCCGCTTCCTGGACGTAGATGGTCAGCGCAAGCAGCGGGCCAGTCATCAACCGACAAAGGCTCTGGCCAAGCGGTTCCTACTCGAAATCGAAGCGCGGGTTGCACGCGGCGTAGTCGGGATTCCCGAACCCGAGCCGGAGGTGAAGGAGCTGACGCTCTCCGAGGTCTGCGACCAGTTCCTCAAAAACTACAACCGTCCACGCATCAAAGACCTGGCTCGGTACAAGAGCGAGACCCAGACCTCTCTGCGTCGACTCCTGACCACGCTTGGCGAGCGACCGATGACCAGCATCAAGCAAGCGGATGTCCGCAAGGAACGCGACCGCCTCATGGCGACGTTTGCCAAGAACACGGTCACCCATACGCTCCGGGCTCTATCGACGGTCTACAACTGGGCGCGGCGGGAAGGAGTGATTCGCTGTGACAATCCGTGTGTCGGGGTCGAGCGCTCGCCAATGGAGCATCTGCTCGAATACTTGGGAGGGAAGGACCGGAGCGAGATTCCGCGACTCCTGAATGTAGCGAGGGAACGTGCGGAAGGGGGTTCCTACGATGACCGGCTCCTGTATGCAATGGTCGCGACCGCTCTGTTTACCGGACTCCGCAAAGGAGAGCTGTTTGGTCTGCGCTGGCAGGATGTGGACCTGGACCACAGGCGGCTCGATGTCTCACGGAGCTACACGCTCGCGCCGAAGTCGGGCAAGGCGCGGCATCTGCGCATCAACATCGAACTGGTTCCGATTCTGCGCGAGTGGCAGAAGCACTGTCCCGCCATGAAAGACGCGCTCGTGTTTCCGTTGCGCGCCGGGAAGGACAAGGAAGCCCAGTTACAGAAGCGCAAACAGACCGCGAGTGAAACCGGCGAGCGAGCACGGGCGGCGCGGAAGCGACTCAGCGCGCTGATTCCGGCGCAGCTCCAGTTCCGCATGGGAAGTCATGAAGACATGCTCGGAATCGCGGAGCTGCTAGAGGAAGCAGGTTGCACGGAGATGCAAAGGCCCTGGCATGCCCTCCGTCACACCTTCGCGTCGCACTACATGATGGCCGGAGGAAACATCCTGACCCTGCAAAAAATCCTCGGCCACAGCGACATCAAGATGACCATGATTTACGCTCACCTTGCCCCGGACTATCTGGGCGATGAAATGGACCGGCTGCGGTTCGGCTCGGTCGCATCATCACGGGAAGGGTAGGCGGGTGGTGCAAGGTGGGCCGCTCTCCGCCTCCCGCAACGAGAGCATGTTGGTTCATGATTTACGATTCATGATTTACAAATTGTAAATCCATGGCAGTCCGCTCCGTCACGATGGAACCTGCTCGCTTGTCCGTCGACCCTGACACTGCACTCGGGACGGAGGAAACGACCACGGCACCAACAGAGTTGACAGCGTCGGACACATTGGGAAATTATCGGATTCTCGATATTAATATCGGATTTTCGATATGAGTACGTCAACGCTCGAACTAACACGACTTGCGATAGCGAAGAAAGTTCGCCTACTCCGTCGGGAGCGACGCATGAGTCAGGCCGAGCTGGCCCAGAAGCTGGGTCTGTCGCAGAACCGTCTGAGCGAGTTGGAAAACAGCGCGGGTTCGTTCTCCGCTGAGCAGCTTGTACTGCTTCTACAGGTATTCAACGTCACCGTCGAGGATTTTGCACCTCGTCGTCAGCGGAGCCATACAGACACGCTTCAAAATGCGCTGGCTCGGCTCGGGGCGGTTCATCTGCAAGAGCGCGCCGACGTTCTGCCGAGTGAGCAGCTCACTGAGGTCACCGATGTGGTCCGTGAGACGCTGATTGGGGCGGAGTCGGCTCGGCTCCTGACCGCACTCGCGCCGGTTCTGGTTCAGAACATCGACCGTCTCAACTTGCACAAGCTTCACGCGCAGCTTGTCGAGACGGGGCTTCAGAGACGCTGGGGCTGGCTCCTCGAAAACACGCTCCTAGCGCTCCACAAGGAATCGGTGGAGTTATCGCGACCGTGGGCGCTGCGCTATCGACGCGCTGCACTGCTCATCGAAAACTGGCTGGCTGCTGTCCGAGGCCAATCTGAGGAGCAACGAACCGCTGACACCCAGCCGCTGGACATCATCGACTCCGACATCCGCAGCCGGAGCACCCTGGACGAAGTAATGGCGACGGCTTCCGACATTTCCCATCGCTGGCGCATCGCGACTTTGATAAGACCGTCTGACTTTGCTACCGCCCTGCGAGCCGCTCGTGCTGACACCTGAACCATTCCGCTCGTTTTTTCAAGACATCGACCGACGCTGGGGAACCGCGCGCGAAGAGAAGCTACGCCTTCGCGTGATTGGTTCGACGGCGCTGATGCTTCAGACCGACTATATGCGCGGCACCAAAGATAGCGACATTTTGGAAACCACCGAGTTGGCGATGGAGGACAAAAACAGACTGCTCGAACTGGCTGGCGTTAGGACTGCCGTCGCGAAACGGCACCGAATGTATCTGGAAATTGTGTCGAACGGGCTGCCGTTTCTTCCACAGTCGCCGCACTGGCACCCACTACCGGAATTGAACCCGTTGCTGGAGCACCTCACCATCGAAGTGCTCGACGTGGTGGATGTGGTTGTTAGCAAGCTCAAGCGATTCAGTGCCAGTGACGCGGATGACGTTCGCGCCATGACCGAAAAGGGGTTGGTGGAGCATCGACGACTCATCGAGCGATTCCTATCAGCGGTCGATGTCTACGGCGGCGATTCTCGTGCCGAAGACCTGCCCAAGTACGTCAGAAATCTCCACCAAGTAGAACGCGACCTCTTGGCCGTACGCGAAACCGAGATTGAGCTACCTGCCTGGGTGGCCGAAGACTGACCGTCAAGTCCGTTCCATCCGTCGCTAATTGTGCATCGTGTGTCTCCTCGGCACACGGCAAACCGACTCAATTTGGCACCTACGGCACGCTTCGTTGGACTCGACTCATTTGCTGCGAAGGGACGGTACTGAGTGCTGACTCATCCGTAGTCGGCGCGGGAAAGAAAATATCGAAATCTCGATATTAATATCGAGTTTTCGATAAGAGGGTCGTTCCAAAAATTTGTCTGTTCCACATGATGTGGAACAGAGCCCTTTCCGAAATAGAGCTTGCGCGCGAGGATGTCATGCAACTCATCATGCCTTGCGAACTGACTCAACCCTGCCACGGCGGCACCCGTGCCTCGTGAACGTAGCCGGTCACTTTCCGGATGTAGAGTCTGCCTCTGCGGAAGGACATTCTGCAATCGGGTCTGGCGAGACGGCTGCTCATTTCGACGGCGACCACCACGCTTCAGATAGATATTCTGCGGGCATCTGGTCGTAGGGAGGCCCGATGCCGAGTTCCTCTGCTTTGTCAAACCATGCGTCGCGTAGGCTGGACGGAAGGTTGGTTCCGCAAAATGGACAGAACGTCATTTCCATAAAGGACGTTCCACCGTCTGGGATAGGAATACCCCATTCACGAAACTCCGAGACGAAGAGGATGGCTTGCTCGAAAACCGCGTTCTCAAGGGAATGACAGCACGGCCAGGGGTTTTCGCTCATCGAACAAATCCTAACGACCGCGCTAGTAGACAGAGAGTTCCAATCGCAGACCGAGCGCGGACATCTCCACGAGCAGTGACGGAGCTACAGCGAGCACGAGCGGCGCGCTGCTTGCGGAGCGGTCTTCCGGTTCAATGGCCACATCGACAGTGACCGCTGCTCCCAACTGGCGGGCCTGAGCAATCGTCTCTGCAAAATCACGTAGGAATGCATGCAGCGCTTGGACATGGGCTTCCCACGACGGGCTGCCACTGA
>ERZ724520.1271-NODE-1271-length-12941-cov-7.982384_pt1 | contig 12941 bp, 20 predicted proteins | sample MGYA00376053_ERZ724520 | MGnify/ENA primary metagenome ERZ724520 (study PRJEB28724, sample SAMN07190886) | activated sludge metagenome | isolation source: activated sludge of sewage treatment plant in Hong Hong | place: USA: Christiansburg, Virginia | collected... | reverse complement strand
GACCATTACTGATATTTGGAGCGATTTATATTTGAGAGCAGATTAATAGAATAATTCAAAAACATAAATGTTGTTCTTGTTTTCATTGGCAATCATTACACCTTTTGTGACGGGGTTTCGTTCTTGGGCGGGTTGTATCCTACCATATTCACGATGTCGTTCTTGATTGTGGTCACTACCTGTAGGTCCAACTCGATGGAGCCTGCGTGATCGATTTTTTTGTTATAATGGATGGGGAAGGGAAGGTTTTTCTCTGCGAAATAAACTCCTAGAAGGGTACCGGTGATGATGCCCGATATGGTTCCTGTGATTCCAGATAAAAATCCGACCATTAAATATTATTATAGGCTAATATCAACCTGATTTCTTGTTAGATTTAGTAATCTTAGCTAAGTCGACATAACTTTTCATAAGGTTCTAACTTTATTATTTGAGTAATTCGGCGTGGTCACTTCACTCCAATCGGTCATTGAGTTCAATGTTGTTTTTTATGCTGAGTTATGTGTGGGTTTTGATGTTTTATGATGATGATTGAAAAATAAATGTGTTTTATTAGCTATTTGTATTATAGCGAATCAGACCTTCATGGCGCAACCGGAGTCGGGGATGAAGGCATCGAGAATAGTGTTGAGGTTTTGTTCGTCGACGGGGTCGAGTTTTCCCTCTTTTCTGATTTTGTCGAGGAGGGAGGTGTGGCTGGCGCGGAGGTGGGCGATGAACTTGGCCTAGAACTTGGAGATTTCTGAGGTGACCATCTTGTCGAGGTAACCTCTCACACCGGCGAAGATGACACAGACTTGTTCTTCGGCAACCATGGGGACCTTTGTTATCTAAAAAGTACGAATTGCTTTTGCTTGAGGAGTTCGGTGAGTTGTGCGCCTCTGTTGAGGAGTTGTTGGGTGGCGGCGTCGAGGTCTGATCCGAACTGGGCGAAGGCAGCGACTTCTCTGTACTGGGCGAGTTCCAGTTTTAGCTTACCGGCGACCTGTTTCATGGCCTTGATTTGGGCGGCTGATCCGACTCTGCTCACAGAGAGACCGACGTTGATGGCGGGACGGATACCTTTGTAGAACAACTCAGTTTCCAAGAAGATTTGTCCGTCAGTGATGGAGATGACGTTGGTGGGGATGTAGGCGGACACATCACCGGCTTGTGTTTCGATGACGGGCAGGGCGGTCATTGATCCTCCTCCGAAGTCCTTGTTCATCTTGGCTGCTCGCTCCAACAGACGGGAGTGCAGATAGAAGACGTCTCCGGGGTAGGCCTCTCTGCCTGGGGGTCGTCGCAAAAGCAAGGACATTTGACGATAGGCGACTGCCTGTTTGGACAAATCGTCGTAGATGATGAGGGCGTGCTTTCCGTTGTCTCTGAAGAACTCAGCGATGGCGCATCCGGAGTAGGGGGCCAAGAACTGGAGGGGGGCGGCTTCGGAGGCGGTCGCAGCAACGACGATGGTGTATTTGAGGGCGTCGTGGAGCTTGAGGGTCTTCACGATGTTGGACACTGTCGATCGCTTTTGACCGATAGCGACGTACACGCAGAAAAGTTGTCTATGGACGTCTCCGGAGTTGAAGTTGGTTTTCTGGTTGATGATGGTATCGATGGCGATAGCGGTCTTTCCGGTCTGTCTGTCTCCGATGATGAGCTCACGCTGTCCTCGGCCGATGGGCACGAGACCGTCGACGGCTTTCAATCCGGTTTGCATAGGCTCATTGACTGACTTTCTGGGGATGATGCCGGGTGCTTTGATTTCGACTCTTTTTCTTTTGGTGGTTTTGACGGGTCCGAGGCCGTCGATGGGGTTTCCGAGTGCGTCGAAAACTCGACCTAACATTTCCTCTCCGATGGGGACGTCGACGATAGCGCCGGTTCTGGTGACAGTGTCTCCCTCCTGGATTTCTCTGAGTGGAAATGGGGGTACCTGTCGTTACCGAAGATGACGACACCGACATTATCGGTTTCCAAGTTGAGGGCCATACCCCTGATGCCTGAGCGGAACTAGACCATTTCTCCGGCTTGGACCTTGTTGAGGCCTACGACTCTGGCGATACCGTCTCCAATGCTGATCACAGTTCCGAACTCTTTGACGTCGTTCTGGATGAGGGGAGAGGTACCACCTGGGCGATGTTGATGATCTTTTCTTGGATCACTTTGGCTGTATCTGCAATGCTCAGCTTCTTGGAGAAGCCTTGCACAAGGCGCATCATTCCTCTCATTTTATGTTGAATAATTATTATTGTATTATTTTGAACAAATCCAATTAACTTCATCCTCTTCCTATTGTCTATCTCTTGTCCTTGGTGGCATTCTTATCATGTCACAGATCTAATTTTCATTTCTCTAGCTTACAATTTCCTATATTATTTACATCAACATGATAAGCTCAATAGAAGAAGCCGCTTCCAATATTCCGCTTCTTACCATTCATGCTGGGCCCAATGACGAAAAATGGAAGGATAGACTTCGAGAGGAGCTCAAGGCCATCATTATTTACGTTAAAGCTAATAAGCAGCAGGATAACGATTGGTTTAAGATTGAGCCTTCTAAGGATGGTAGAAAATGGCAGGGAGTTTGTTCTTGCACTTATAATTTGGTGAGATACGAGTTTAGACTTCAGTTTTAGATACCTCCAACATACCCCAGCGCACCGATCGAGTTGTAGCTACCTGAGTTGTAGGGCAAGACCATTAAGATGTACAGAGGTGGAAAGATATGTCAGGATATTCACTTCGCGCCTCTTTGGGCTAAACACTCGCCAAAGTTGGGAATTGCACATGCTTTAGCGATGTCGTTGAATCCTTGGTTGGCTGCGGAAGTGCCAAATATGATTAAGTAGGGCAAATTGATTCCCAAATGAAGACAAATGATAGTGTATAGGTAACAAAGTGGAAATGATCAAACCAAGTACATGTTCATTAAGATGACGGCCAAGGGTATTAGTAACAGCAAATACACAAGTTTGTTGTATCCTTTGCTGCTGCTAAGTTCTGTTGATGATTGTTAGCCGGCTTTGCTGAGTTTTTATTCTTAGAGTCTTTGCTTTTCCTCTGCGTTTTATTCCTTCACGATCTACTTGATGACCCATTCGAGCATGGTGAAGTTGTATCTTCCTTAGTTGTAAATGTTTTCAACGAAGTGGGTTTTGACATAGGCGATTCTGTTTTGTATTTTTTAAGACTCAATTCCTCCTAATTCACCTTCTTTTTCAACGAGTTCAAGCTCAAAGATATCTTTCACTTTACTTTGAATCATCAATATTTCTTGATATTCTCTCTTTGCAAGCGTAATTTGCTCCAAATTTTTGGCTTAGGTGTAAAACTACATGACCCTTAGATATTTTTTAGACATTCTGTCCAGTATTTTCATTTATGTTGTGTTATAAAGCACCTTCTTATCAATACTTTCCCTTGGAGTCTTGCCTTAAGCGATCATTCTTTGTTCAATTTAATGGATTTATTTCGCTCTCTCATAAACCATATTATAGTTTTTGAGCTTATTAGCCTCAAACTATTTAATATGATTTTCGACATGTTCCCTACAAGCCTCATAGGATTCAGCAGAGTCATGAAGATTAAGCATTTTTAGGATGTTTTTGTTCGCAGTTGAAAAGATTTTTTCATTAGGTCTCATTTCAAGAGCATGTGTTATCAGTTATTTAGCTTTAAGCAATTCAACTTAAGAACTATCTTTTCGGAGAGATATGGCTTGGGCTTTTCTGAAATAAAGTTGTGACACTTTATCAGAGAGAAGAAGACCATCATCACAAACTTGTTGAGCGAGATGATAGTGATGAGTGTGAATGTAGGCTGCGGCCATATTGAGATAGATTTGAACGAGTAGTGATTTGCGCATATCGATATCTGGAGTTTCAATCATCTCTTCTCCGTTGTAGTGTCTAACATTGTCATCACAGTAAGTTACAAAAAACTATTTGTATTGGCTTCTCAGCTCTTCCAAACCAGTTGGATCTTCATGCTTTTATTTTTATTCTCCTAATTAGATATTGACTTTAGAACCAGAATCAGACATCTAATCAATACTTTGCTAGGAAAGGATATTGCATTCGGAAGTAACTCTACTTTCGTTCAATGGTTCTTGATATTAGAGCCATCTAAACAAAGACATTGCTCTCTAATAATAGTCCAAAGCTTGATAATACTTTCCTTTGTTAAACTTTTTGTTCCCCTTTTCTCTTAGTTCCTCATAGGCCATAAATCTGGAGCAACATTAGATAGTTCTAACTTTTTTGTAATCTTCTCCATTATAGAAGAGAGTGTGCTGAAGATAAATGGGATAGCTGTCAAATACTTAACGGCTTGTTGGTTTACTGACGCCTTTTTTCATGGCTGAAAGATCTATCTTGTTTGCTGATAAGTAATACTTGAACTTTGATACATAGGGCTCGTTGTAACCTTCTTCAGTCAAGCTCAAGTTAGGGTTTTTCTTTTTGTCTGAACCACCCATGAAAGGACATCCACCTCTAGGTCTTTCTTATTCTTCTGAGTCTGAGTCCTTGTTTTAAGTTTTCTCTGTTTTTCCGGAGACTGGACATTTTCCATGGTTTTCTTGTTTATTTTGAGTTTATTTTTTCATGAAGGGGCATTGGCTAGCGTCAGTTGAAGTTATTTTGGAGTGATCGAATGTGTCTGAGACTGAGGGTTGAGTTTCTTCTGGGTTTTTGTTAAAGAGATTCTTGATTTTGTTCAGCATTTGGTTTGATGGTGTTTTGAACGCAATAATTTAAAAATTTCTATATAATCTGTAGTAGTAATCAATTATTTATTAGTATCATTTCATAGAACTGGTACGCGGTCTTCTTGTATCGACTTTAAATCCGACTTCAGTAAATTTAGAAATTTTCCAGAATTAATCTTTTTTCGCCCAATTGAATTTTTCGAGTCTTTTGGCTGTGGCCTCTTTCAATAAATTATGATTTTTTGTCTAAATTAATGATATGGTACAATGTGGCAGCTGAGTTTTTGATTGACGGAAGTGGTCATTTGGGTGTGGTTGGCGTACCAGGTGTGACGCATATCTTTATCATCTTCTCCATATGAATTAGCAATCACCAATTTGATTGGATCTTCAAGGCTGAATTAAATGAAATTTACTCAAGAGGTTTGCCGTAAGCATGATTTTACTATGGTAATCTGATAGGAACAACATTAGTTCCTTATCTTGCGGATTTGTAGAGAGTTTTAGACATCCTAAATCCTGAAAATTGTGAGGATGTATGAAGAAGATTTTTTAGGCATTCTTTATTTGTTTCAATGAGATCTTTTTCTTTGAGGTGGTTCTTATTGTTGGAGATTTGATGATTTTTCCATTGATACATAACCTGATTAGAGTGTTCTGGATCTTCTGGTGTGATTTTGCCATAGACGAAGTTGGGATCTGGAATATCGTAGTTGGTGGGTTTATTTGCTCCTAATTCTGATTTGACAAGCAATCGGTTGCCGGTTCTATCCCAGGGCATGTAGCCTTTTTGGTGTTTGTACGACATCTATTAATTTTATTTATTTTTATAACTTTGCCAGCTACCCTCATTTTCACTTTGTATCTCGCGTATGGGAAGTATTTTCTGATTTAAAGTATATGTCAATCGAATAATCATCTTTTTCCTCCTTTGTTCTTTCCGGTTGCTTTTTCTTTGACGATATCTTCGTAAAGGCCATAGATGATGGTCACTGAGAGGAGGATACCGGTTCCTGATCCGATGGCTCCCAAGAAGTCAGCGAAGATGGTCAAAAGACCGGTGAAGATACCACCTAGAAGGGCGGCAGTTTCGATGACTTGTTTAATTTTATTGTAGGTTCCCTGATCGGAGTATCCTTTGATGGACATTCCTTGGTCCTTCAAGTTGGCGCAAACTTCTTTGGGGCCTTGTCCGGAAACGCTGATCCAGGTCTTACTGAAAATGGCGCAACCTAAATGAAAGAAAAATTACTTCCGACAACGAAGAGGATGTAGAGGAGGGTGTGGATGGGGTCGGTGAGTGCGTCATAGAATGTTTTGGGTGAGGTGATGTAGTAGATGAGTCCTCCGACTGGTACGATTTGTCCTTGGTAGCCAGCTTCCTGCCACTTTCCGAAGATGGAGGTAATGAATGAGCCTTTGAAGTTACGGTAGAGCATTTGCGAGAAGAAGTAGACGTTGGAGACGAGTGCGCTCATGAGGATGATGGGCATGTTGGAGGTGTAGAAGAGACGGATGGGGTATGAGGCATCGGAGGTGGCTTTATTGTTGGCCAGTTTGAAGGTGATCTTGAAGCCTTGGAAGTAAATCACGATGAGGAAGACGAAGACTGTACCAAAGACATTGCTGAGGTTGGGTAGATCGTCTCTGAAAAGTGCGTCGTTGATGGATCCGAGTTTGTTGTCACGGAAGAGGATGCTGTAGAAGAACTAAACGAAAGCGCCTTCGTATTTTTCGACGTCAGCGTCTCCGGACTTGTTCTTGAAGGAGAGGGGGGAGAAGCAGTTCCAAATGATGGTTTCGGCCATGTTGATGGCGATGAAGATGCTGGTGGCTGAGCTGCCGATTCCGTATCCTTTGCCGAGCATGTCGTCGAGGAGGATGGTGATGAGTGAGGCGAGGGTGAGTTGGATGACGATGAGGATGGCATTGCCTGCTCCGACATCGGCAATGTCTCCGTACATGCCGGACCAGGTGTAGGCGAAGGCTTGTCCGAAGGCGATGACGACTCCTGCTAGTTTTTGAGCGCCTTCATAGAGTGCTTTTTCTTCTTTGTTATTTTGATCGATTTTGATGAGTTTGGCTCCACTGAGGAGTTGCATGATCATGGAGGCAGTGACGATGGGGGAGATACCGAGTTCCATGAGGGTACCTCTGTTGGAGGCGAGGATGGCTCGCATCCAGTAGAAGGGGTCAGACTCTTCGCTCTTGATGATGCCGTAGAGGGGGATTTGGCAGCAGAGTAGGTAGACGAGCACGACGATGCCTGTCCAGATTTGTTTGGTTTAGAATGAGATCACACCTACTGGAGATTAGATCTCGGGGATAATGGCAATGGCGGGTTTGAGGATGCTCAGAAGTTTGGTTCCTTCTTCGGCTTTTACCATTTTATAATCTTTATAGAACCGTTTACGTGTATATCGAATCTATTGGATGTTGGCTTTAACTACTCCTATGCTGTTCAATAAAATTTAGCGGAAAAAATATGGATTTCTACTGAGGCAATTCTTTGCTTTTTAGTGTTTCTATAAAGATAATTAGTTGGACAAGGCATCAGAATATGGAGGCCCCGACTAAGAAGGCAACAACACTTTCGAGGAAATAGTGGCGTGCGTCGTTTCGATGGTCCCAGGGCATTTTTTTGAGTTGTAGGGCTCCTGCTTCTGTTTTTGCCCAAGGATATGGTACTGTGAAGTGGCAATCGACTCCTCTCCTTTGGGATGATCGTTCGTCATATTATCCGGTTTCTGCCAGACGTTCGAGAACTGCGACTGAGGCCTGTTGTCTATTGAGAAGTTCTGAGCTTTTGCCCATGTCTTCGAGATCTGCGCTGGTGTAGAATACTCTTCCTTTTTGATAGGCGTTGCCTTGGAAGAAGCTGTCATTTTCGAGTTCGCTCAATTTGCTGAGGAAACCGACGAATTTTTGACGATCGACGCGTTCTAGGCGTTGACGGCAGGTGGGCGAGCGTACGTCCTCGGGTACGAAGCCGAGTGAGAGGAGAAGTCCGTAGCGGTTTTGGAAATTTTTGTCTTCGCGTGTGACGAGAGGGACGATATTTTCGTATCCTGGTTAATCGAACTCGCGGGTGGGGATGTTGATGCCGAGGCGGTGGATGGGTCTGCCGATGACTTCGACTGGATAGGTCGTGTTTTACTTCTGCGATAGAGCCAGGAGTTGATGTTGTCATGGTTCCATGGGGGGTTGACTAGTTGATCGTCAGTGAGAGTGTAGACGGGGAGTTTGAGCTGGCTCTTGCGGAACTCGATCTCCTTTTAGGCCCCGAATGCTTGGAAGTAGGAACCGAATCCGAATAGGGCTGAAAGCACTGAGGCTCCCAGCAACACTTTCCCGGCAATGCGTGAGCCTCCTGAGGTCTTTACGTAGGCTGAAACCTTGGCAAGTTCAGACAGTCGCGACATGGTTATTAAATATTATTTCAATATCCCCAACAAGGATTCTTTCTTGGTGGCTGATCACCTAGGAAAAGAGAAGTATGATTTTTGGGGAGTGGAGTGAGGGTGGTAGAAAGACTGTTTATTAATATTTGAATTTGTCTTTTAAATGAGTATGGACGACAGTCAATAGGAGGACTGCACTGTGTATATCGAGGAGCTGAAGAGTGACAACCCTTCCCTCAAACTCAACGCTGCTACCAAGATATCTGTTATCGGTTCAGTGTTAGGTATTTTTGGATCTAGATAGGCCATAACCGAATTAAAGAGGAGTTGATTCCTTATCTTATCGAAATTATTGAGCAAATGGACAATGATAACGATTTCCTCATCAAAGTATGTGAGGGGATTCTCGATCTGAAACGTTATTGTAGCAACTCAAATGAACTATCTGCGCTCATATACCCTCTCAGAGTTCTCGCTTCTCTCGATCAGCCACCAGTAAGAGACAAGGCAGTTACTTGTCTGAAGAAACTTGCGGAAGGACAATCGAAAGGTAGGTGTCTATTAATGTAGAATTTTACGAGAAGCATTTTTATACATTGATAAACACACTATGTCCCAAACAGGCGCCGTATGCTCCCAAAATTGCAGCATGTTGCCTCATTCCCTCAACATACCCCAACCTCTCTGAGTAGAAGCAGGTTTAGTTTCGTAAGCTCTTCAAATCTTTGGCGTTATAATAAGGTAGTCCTTTGATTAGGCGGGCTGTCGCTGAGAACATTGAAGACTTTGCCAAAGGAGTGGACAAGAAGATAATCCGAGGAGACTTCTATGATATCTGGAATTCATTGATTTCGGATAATTTCGACATAATAAAGATAAAGGCTTTGGATTGTGCAGTGATTATTGCTCGAGCTTTTAAGAAAGAGTAGGTGACTGAAAAGTTTTTCAAGCAAATTCGGTTTGTTGATTCGAATAAGAAGAGTTGGAGAGTTCGTTACTCTTTAGTCTAATGTCTTGCTGTGATGCTTCCCTATTTGGAAAAAGATATTATTAAGAAGGATGTGGTTTAAATATTTGAGGAGGTACTAAAGGATCAAGAAGCATAGGTGAGAGCTATTTCATTAATAAAATTGTCTTAGCTGACTCAAAAATTAGGTCCGCAACAGGCTTGGAATGTTTTTTTCCAGTATATTGAAAAAGCTGGAAAAGATGTCAATAAAGAGTCAGTTCCTACAGTTAAGCTCGCCCTTGTTGAGGCCATTGTGCCATATTTTAGAACTGTCGATAAGGCTAATGTTATAGAATCCGGAATTCCTATTCTCGCTACCTTGCTTAAGGACTAAAATCAGAGTATCAGGACTGGAATTATGCAAAGAGTTATGGAGCTTAGCGATATCGTAGGAATTGATGGTACAGTTAAATATCTTTTGCCATTAATTGAAGGATGCCTACTTGATAAGAAATGGAGATTCAAGCTTGCAATTGCTCAAAATATTCCCAATTTTTTCAAGGCTCTCAACTACGAGGAACATAAATAATTTTTGGATAAAGTTCTGGTGACATTTTTTAAAGATCATAATTTCGCTGTTAGGTAACAGACTGTTAAATCTTTGATCTCTTGTAGAAATCTCCTCACCCCTGAACGTTACAATGAACTAATTCAAAAATTCGTTGCTCAGTTATCAGGAGATACTAACTACATCTATCGGGTGTCGGTTTGTGCTTTTCTAAAGGAAATCGATGGGTTGGAGAAGACCCAAATAAACTAGATCTTTTCTGGGTTAAGTATTTATAGTTTTATTTAGTAAAAAAATTTGAAACATAAAAGGTAGCAAATGTCCTGGTAGCCTTCTTTATTGCGTACTCCAATGCGAAGAACCAGTTAACTCCAGCTGTGAAAAAAGAGTTTCAGGGTCTTTTAACAAAGGTGAGAGAGGAGAAACAGGACGAAGATGTGCTATACTACGCTGCGAGGGCAGAATAGTGATTTGCGGTTTTATGTCAATTTTTTAGTTTTAGTGTGAATATTTAGTTGAAATACAGGTAAATAACATTATACAATGTGTCTGTTATGGACAGCTTTTAACCATATATGATAGAGTTCTTTTATAATTTTATTATTTTCAAAGATAAATACTAACCCAAGATGAACACCGAAGACAACCACATTTACTCGACTCCTGTAAAGGCCCAGAAGTTGTTTATGTCCTTTGCTTCTGAATAGCCTTCTACACAAGCAGACTTCGTCTCTAAATCTTAGCAATCGATTTGCAGTACTAGTCCATTTACCCCTTTAAGTACAGTTTTTGATATTTAGAAGCTTCGGATCCATTCAAGCTAATTTCAGTCAACAGTTCCCTCTAGGTAAGCTCTGGAAGCGATTCTAATGTGGGAGGGGATCGATACATTCCACAGCGAAAATTGGTCAAAAAAGAGTCAATGATGAGTGAAGATGATCTGGACGTTGAAGCCGAGAATAAAAACTTCTCCTGTGAGGAAGGGGGAGTTTCTGTGAGTGATCTCTACCGGCGCTTTGTGATGACTGAATCTCCCAAAAAAAGGAGGCCAGTGCCTATTGAGAGTTTCTAGAACAACAATATCCTCAAGTTTGCCAAGACTCCATCTAACTCGGAGAACAGTCAGTTGATTCCTCATGAGAGTGGATTGAGATGGACAGATGATGTTGAAAAAGAAAGTCCAAGAGGGAGAAAAGTCAATAAGCTTCCAATTAAAGTGTTGGATGCACCTTCTCTCCAGGATGACTATTACCTTAATCTTCTCGATTGGGGTACTCAAAATTTTTTGGCAGTGGGACTTTCATCAAGTGTTTATCTTTGGAACGCAGCAAATTCTAAGGTAAACAAACTTTGTGACCTTGGAAATTCTCAGGTGACAGGAGTTGGTTGGGCAGCTAGAGATGCTTCGATTGCTATTGGTAGCGAATCGGGGGAAGTCCAGATTTGGGACATAAATAAATTGAAGAAAGTGAGGACGATGACTGGTCACTCGAATCGAGTTGGCGCAATTAGTTGGGGTCATTCTTTCCTGAGCACTGGTTCGAGGGACAAAACTATTTTAAATCGAGATATTAGGCAGTCTTCCCAATTTGTGTCTCGCTTTGAGGGACACCGTCAGGAGGTATGTGGACTGAAATGGTCTCCGGATGATCAACAACTGTGTTCTGGCGGAAATGATAATAAGCTGCTTGTGTGGAGTCCAAAAACCAATGAGCCTGTCCTGAAGTTTTGTGACCATTAGGCTGCAGTGAAGGCTGTGGCTTGGTCGCCTCACCAGCATGGTCTTTTGGTGTCGGGAGGCGGTACTGCTGACAGAACGATTCGTTTCAGAAACACTCTGACGGGGACCACTACCAAGGTGGTGGAGGCTGGATCGCAGGTGTGTTGTTTGATGTTCAGTCGGGTGTCACAGTAGTTAGTGAGTACTCATGGATACCAAATGAATGAGATCAATCTTTGGAAAATGCCAACTATGTCGAAAGTTGCTTCACTAACTGGCCATTCAAGTCGAGTGCTTTATTTGGCAATGAGTGCTGACGGGACGACTGTGGTAACCGGAGCTGGGGACTAAACTTTGCGATTTTGGAATTTATTCCCCGGAAAGGGGTAGGGAGCGAAGAAGAACTCAGGTTTATTGCAAGGAGAGGGTCTTTTCTTGCGTTGATGTTTATTTACTGTTACTGTGCGTGACTAATAGACTATTCAAATCAAATAATTTTTGTAACTTTATGGCAGAGGCAGGCAACACTTATCAGCTCGAACCAGAAAAAGACGAAATGTATCTTAAAATTGACGCAGTTTCTTCCCGAGCAGGGTCAGAGCCATTATCGAGGGCACTTTCGTAGATAAACTAAAAACTGCGACCTACGATGCCTCGAACAGCGCCGAACTCACTGAGGAGTTGGCACGCATAATCCGATCCAAATGCAAGGGTAGATGTGTGTCGATGCAGAGCTGAAGATGCCGCGGTACAAGTTGGGAGTGCAGGTGATTTTGGGGGAGTTGAAGGGGCAGGGTTTGCGTTTGGCTTCTAAGTCGCTCTGGGACCCAAAATTGGACAACTGGGCTTCTTACACTTTTACGAACGAAAACCTCTTCTGTACTGGGATAGTGTTCGGTATCTACTTCGAATGATGTTGGGTTGTCCTCTCGATTTAATCACTATATATTTATTCCAACAAATGAACTACATTCAGAAGGCCTGGCTGGTTGCCTTGCGGCCCGTCTCTGCCTTTGTCAACGAGAAACTCGCCAAAAAATCGGGGCTGCTGGGCCGGATCGGTCGTTTCTACGCGTTCGGGCCGAGGGAGTTCGGCTTCCATCCGTCCAATAAGTTGTTGGCTTACGTCAATTACATCGTTGTCTCGAACATGGGCTTCCTCTTCCACAGATACTCGATGGTTAAGTAACTTTGCTGCCACGTAGGAGTTTGACTATGAACGGCCATACCTACATGAGGTCATACAGAGTCATCATGTTCTTGTCGATCGCTAGTTTCCTGGGCACTGCGTTCGTGTACTCAGTTCCTGACGACTACAACACCGAAGAGTAATTATTGGGTAAGGCAGGGGCACGACTTTGAGGTACATAAAGGACAGATTGGGCGCAACTCCCATTAACGCTCTCCAGAACAGGCAATCTGCTCACTTCACTGAGATCAACAGCATGTACATGCACGAGATGGCTAAGAAGTTTATTCAAAAGGAGAGCGATTTGGTGTCTCAGCGAAACTCTTTCCCCGAGGAGGTCAGGAAGACGAAATACGCTCGACCTGGGTATCAGTATGTGGCTGCGCACTCTAACTACCACGAGAGACCACAGGAATGAG
>ERZ724520.1265-NODE-1265-length-12966-cov-5.334753_pt1 | contig 12966 bp, 9 predicted proteins | sample MGYA00376053_ERZ724520 | MGnify/ENA primary metagenome ERZ724520 (study PRJEB28724, sample SAMN07190886) | activated sludge metagenome | isolation source: activated sludge of sewage treatment plant in Hong Hong | place: USA: Christiansburg, Virginia | collected... | reverse complement strand
TAGGTAGCCACTCCGCAGAGCAATATTTTTTAAACAATTTATTTGAAAACATAAGACAAATTTAATCTATTCGATGCAAAATTAGTTGTTTTTCTATTGTAACCTTTGTTTTTGCCAATCAATTGCCAATCGCTCCCCAATCATTACCCACAGCTGAAAAATGTTATCAATCGCTTGCCAATTATAAACCCATAGAATTCTAACCATTACAACTTTGTTTCCAATCGAAACACAATCAACAAAATTATTCAGGCAACGAAAACACATAACCATTTTGCCCTTTTTGTCTTGTGCCAATGATACGACCATATTTGAGAGCTTTGGTTAAATGAGTTGACAAACCTTTTTGTTTGTTGGTAATTGTTCTAAAGGTGATGTCGTTTTTTAAAAGGACTTCGATAATTTCAGCAGAACGCAGAGGACGATTTGCTTCTTTTAAAACGAAGACTATTTTATCAATCCAACTCGCATTGATGTCAAAGGAGTTCCCGAGCTTTAAATCAGCAACACGTTTGTATTCTTCAGCAACACTTTGGTTCAATGAATACGATTTAAACAGTTCTTCGTAACGAGCTTCGTGTAATTTTAAGGTTTCTTTAAAATTAACTTCGCTTTCTTTTTTTGATTTATACAAGTTAGAGTATTTATCAAACCATTCTTTGTCACAATGTTGTAATTCTATGACTTTAGTAATTAAATCACTTTTAGATAATTGTTCTAAAACCAATCTCTCTAAATATTTCATCGCTATTTCTTTCATTTCTTTGCTTTTAAACCTTGTTTTAATTCGTATTCAATGTAAATTCAACTACTCCCTAAAGCAATCTTAAAGAGTTCTTAATCTCAGTTAACACTCTTCTTATATTTATCTTATATAGTTCTTATATGTATTTTACACTGTTCTTACATCAAAAGTAATCATCCCCAATTAATCCCACAATAAATTCAGATAAAACAGAATCATTTTTAATTAAAAAATACTTAATATATTGATTATCAATATAAATATTTAACCCTATGATATTCTGAATTTTAGCTATTTTTTGCGAAATATTCCAAATATGGCTAATTATTTGCTTGGAATTTAGCTTACTATTGTGTTACATTTGTGTATTAAATAGATAAAAATATGATGCCCTTAGAATTAGAACAATTTATAGACACCCGAAGCTTTGAAGCTATGGGGGACTTAATGGAAACCATTAGTAAGGAACGCCTCTCAAGTAAAACCCTTGGGGTGAGTTATCGAACGATATGCCATTGGGATGAAAAAGGAATTATTCGCTTTAGTAGAGAAAATGCAGAAGCAAATCGTAAATATAGTTTTGTAGATTATGTTTGGATTAAAGTAGTAGAAGAGTTGCGATCCTTTGGAGTAGAACTACCCATCATTCAAAAGATAGCGAATGAGATTTATTCTCCTATACCAATCAAGGATATATTTAGTATGATTGCTGAGAGTCAATCGACGATCGAAAACTTAACAACAAGCAATGAGTCAGAAAAAGCAGAAATGCTTGAGTTTCTTAAATCAGGAGAATTTCAAGAGGCTGATTTTTCAGAACTAGAAAAGACCTTTAACTATCTACACTTATTAGTAGCAGAAATTATAACTACTAAAAAGCCAGTATCTATTATCGTATTTAAAAATGGAGATTGGTTTCCGTACATAAAGGAAAACGAACATTTATATCCAGAAGACTTACTATATAAAAAAGAATACGAATCTCAAGTATCAGTTAGCTTAACCAATTTGATTTTTAATTTTATGTTAGAAGAAAACATGGCTGCGTTTTCGAGAGAAGTAAATCTACTTACTCTTCAAGAAATAAATGTTCTAAACACAGTAGTTAAAGGAGATTACAAAAAAATAACGGTGTTGTATAAATCAAAAAAGAATCCACCAACTGAAATTCGTAATACAAAAAATGCACAACAAGAATTAACCAAGTTGTTTCGTAAAAAGAACTATAGAGAATTTATTGTTACCGACAATCAAGATAAGGAATATAGAATACGAGAAGAAAAACAGCAACTTGATTTAAGCTCAGGTGTAAAAGAAATCATTAAAGGAAATGTTGAATAAAATAAGGAGGAGAGAAGATGGAAGGGAATTCAGCAAAGAAACAAAAACGTTTAACAGTTTCAGAACTAAGAAACTTTAAAGGCTTAACTAATTTATCTGATGAAGATGCCGAGAGTGCTATTTCAACCTTGGAGAAATTTTCACTGCTCATGTTTGAAATGTATAAAAAAGATAAAGCATTAAAAGAGAAGCTTAAGAAAAAAGAAAATGCGCTTGAAGAAATAACGGAAGAAGAGAAGGAAGAGTAATAACTATAAAATTAGGAGAATGGCAGCAAACTCAAAAATAGAAACAAAGCTGAAACAATTTGCAAAAGGCAAATTAGCAGCAACAGCAGAATTAGGTATACAAAACTGTGTGATATATACTCGTGTAAGTTCAAAGGAACAAGCCGATACAAATCAGAGTTTAGAATGGCAAAAGAAATATTGTGATGAGTATGCCATTAAACATAAACTCAACGTACAAGGTTATTTTGGCGGAACCTATGAAAGTGCTAAAAGTGATGAGCGAAAGGAGTTTAACCGTATGCTTAAATACGTGAAGTCTTGTAAACAAAAAGTCAGTTATATTTTAGTGTATAGCTTAGATAGATTTTCAAGAACGGGAGATTCGGCTATTTATATCTCAGGAGAACTTAAAAAAATTGGAATCAATATTATGGCGGTTACTCAGCCTATCGATACTAATTCACACGCAGGAGCATTACAACAAAATATTCAGTTTGTTTTTAGTAAATACGATAATGATTTACGAAGACAAAAAAGTATTGATGGTATGCGTGAAAAACTCTTAAGAGGAGAGTGGTTAGGTAATTGCCCCATTGGTTATGAATACGATAGAACTAAGGTTACCAAAGAACAAAAAATCATAATCAATGAAAAAGGTTCTTTTATTAAACAAGCTTTTGAGTGGAGGGCTTTAGGTCATACTTATGATACAATTATCGCCAAATTAAAACCTTATGGAATTAACCTATATAAGCAAGCATTAACAGATATTTTCAAAAATCCATTTTATTGTGGCTTGATTTCCCACAATTTTTTAGAAGGAGAATTGGTTCAGGGAAAACACGAAGCCTTAATTAACGAAGCGTTATTTTTAAAAGTAAATCAACTCAAAAAAACGGATGGTTTTAAAGTAAATAAAGCTAACGATAATTTACCTTTAAAAGTATTTGTAACGGATGCTGATAGTGGAGTGCCTTATACGGGCTATATAGTAAAAAAGAAAGGACTCTATTATTATAAAGTCAACAAGATTGGGATTAAAATAAATCGAAGCGTTAATATTATGCATGATAAGTTCAAAGAACTGCTAAGTGTATATACTATAAGTGAGGACTTTGTGGAGCCTTTAATTGTTCAATTGCGATATACGTGGGATAACCTAACAGAAAGCAACACAAGCGAGAAAAAAGCCCTTTCTGCTAAATTAAACGAAGTAGAGAAGAACCTTGAAACTTTAGAACGCAGACATGCTTACGGAGAAATTAAGATTGACATTTTTGAGAAATTTTCAGCTGAATTATACGAATCAAAAAGACTTCTTTTGAAAAAGTTGGATGCACTCTCTCAAAAATTATCGAACCCTAATGAATTGATAAATTATACCGCTCATACTGCCACAAAACTGCCGACAGTGTGGGCTTCTGGCGATTATTACGAAAAGCAAAGTTTTCAAAATATGTTATTTCCACACGGTTTAGCTTATGATTCAAAAATAGAGCATTATCGAACCCCAAAAGTAAATTCGGTTTTCGGCTGCGTTGCTGATTTATCAAAGCTTTTGGAAGAAAATAAAAAGGGCGACTCTCAATTTTTACTTGATAAGTCGCCCACCGTACACATGAAGGGACTCGAACCCCCACCCTTTCGGACCAGATCCTAAGTCTGGCGCGGCTACCAATTACGCCACATGTGCATTTTGCGGTACAAATATAATTAATATTTTTTGTAACTAAAAAAGTCTTTTCAAATGAAAAGACTTTTTTAGTTAGTATTTGTAAAAATAACTTTACCTAAATAGGTTTACAGTACCATGTTGTTCTATTTCTTTTGTATCATAGCCATAAGCTTTTACAAAATAAAAATAGGTTCCATCTGCTACTTTAGTTCCATTTGACCCTACACCATCCCATGATGCTTTAGGCCCAGTAAATTCATACATTTTTTCGCCCCATCTATTAAATATTTGTAACGAAATTTCTTTAACACCTGCAGATCTTATTGTGAAAAAATCATTCGTACCATCACCATTTGGTGTAAATACATTTGGAATAATTAAGTTTAAACTATCTTGTAATACAATAACTGTATATGCGGTGTCAGAACATGGACCAGCACTTGCTATTAAGGTAACAGTAAATGTTCCTCCAGTTCCATATAATGAAGTTGGGTCTTGTAAGGTTGATGTTGTACCATTTCCAAAATCCCAATTATATGTAAGTGCACCTGTACTTGTATTTGTAAAGCTAACTGTTATAGGAGCAAATCCAGTTGTAGGATCAGCTAAAAATCCAGCTACAACATTACCTTGAACTACAGTAATCGAAGCTGTTGAAAAACAACCAGTCGTTGTATTTGTAACTACCACAGAATAGTCGCCAATTGCTGTAACATCTAAAGTAGATAATGTATTAGTTCCAGTTCCACCAAACCACTGGTAAGTAACACCCGTGCTTGGAGTAACAGTAGGGCTAATAGTTGTAATTGTAAAACCACATGGTATAGCAATAGTAGAACTCAATGCAATAGTAGGTGTTGGATTTACAACTACTGTTGATGTTAAATTATTTGTTGAATTACTTACACAACCAAAACTATTTACACCAATTATTGTATATGTAGCAGTAGTAGCAGGGCTAACCGTGAAACCAGAACTAGAAACTGTTCCATCTGGCAAAATAGTATAATTTGTTGCTCCAGAAGGTGTTAAAATCACACTTTGTCCATTACATATTGTATTAGTTCCAAATGAAACTAATGTAATAGTAGGTGTAGTATTAACAGTAATTAAACTTGTTAAATCAGTAGAAGATAAACTTGTACATCCTAATAAATCAGTTCCAATAATTGTGTAAGTAGTTGTTGATGTTGGACTTACAGTAAATGACGCTCCTGTAGAACCGCCAGGAAATAACGTATAAGTTACTAAACCTGTTGGCGTTATTACTGCGCTTTGTCCTTCACAAATTGTATTTGAACTAACTGAACCTAAACTAACTGTTGGAGAAGGATTTACAACAATTGTAGTATTTAAATTTGCAGTTGTGCTACTTACACAACCTAAGCTACTTGTTCCTATAATAGTATAAGTAGTAGTACTTGTAGGACTAACCGTAAAACTTGTGCCAGTTGTACCACCTGGTGTAATTGAATAACTAGATGCACCACTTGGAGTTATAACAGTACTTTGGCCTTCACATATTGTAGAAGAACTTACTGACCCTAAGCCAACTGTTGGTGTAGGGTTTACAAATACAGTAGGATTTACATCTGTTACAGATGAACTCACGCAACCAGATACACTATTAGTACCATTAATTGTGTAAGTTGTTGTTGTTGATGGGCTAACTGCAAAACTAGTACCTATTGTACCATCAGGTAATAATGTGTAACTAGTTGCACCACTTGGTGTAAGCACTGTACTTTCTCCAGAACAAATTGTTGCTGTAATTAATGAGGTTAAACTAATTGTAGGAGTAGGATTAACAACAATAGTTGGATTTAAATCAGTAACCGATGAACTAATACAACCTGTCGCACCATTTGTTCCATTAATAGTATATGTGGTTGTAGTTGTAGGGCTTACTGTAAAACTTGAACCGGTTGTACCACCAGGTGAAATTGTGTATATTGAAGCTCCACTAGGAGTTATTATAGCACTTTGTCCATTACAAATTGTAGAAGAACTTACTGATCCTAATCCTACTGTTGGAGTTGGATTTACAACAATTGTTGTATTTAAATCAGTTACAGATGAACTTGAACAACCAGAAGCTCCATTTGTACCATTAATAGTATAGTTAGTTGTTGTAGTTGGACTAACAGTAAAACTTGTTCCTGTTATTCCACCAGGTATTAAAGTATAAGTAGTTGCTCCACTTGGTGTAATTATCGTATTTTGTCCTGCACAAATTGTTGAAGCACTAACTGAACCTAAGCCTAAAGTTGGAGTAGGATTTACTACAATTGTTTGATTTAAATCTGTTGAGGAAGAACTAATACATCCAGAAACACTATTTGTACCATTTATGGTATAAGTAGTTGTAGAAGTTGGACTAACTACAAAGCTTGAACCTGTTGTACCTCCTGGCAAAATTGTATAGGAAGATGCACCACTTGGGGTAATAGTTGCACTTTGTCCAGCACAAATTGTAGCAGCACTAATTGATCCTAAACCAATTGTAGGAGTAGGATTTACAACTACGGTTGGATTTAAATCTGTAACTGCTGAACTAATACAACCAAAAGAATTTGTTCCATTAATAGTATAAGTAGTAGTTGTAGTTGGACTTACATTAAAACTAGTTCCTGTAGTTCCACCAGGAGTTATTGTGTAACTCAATGCACCACTTGGTGTAATTATTGTACTTTGTCCACTACATATAGTAGCAGAACTTATAGACCCTAAACCAATTGTAGGTATTGGATTTACAACTATCGTCGTATTTAAATCTGTTGAAGTTGAGCTTATACATCCTGATGAAGATGTACCATTAATAGTATAATTAGTTGTAGAAGTTGGACTAACAACAAAACTAGTACCTACTGTTCCTCCTGGCATAATAGTATATGATGATGCACCACTTGGAGTTATGGTAGTGCTTTGCCCATTACAAATAGTTGCAGAGCTAACAGAACCTAAACCAATAGTTGGAATTGGATTGATACTTAATAAAACAGAAGCACAACTTGTAGTATTACAAGTTCCTATTGCGTTAACAAAATAAGTAGTAGCAACGCCTGGTGCTACTGTTATAGAAGAACCTGTACCAACAACTGGTCCAGCGCAACTACCAGTATGCCAATTCCAAGCAGCTCCAGTACCTAAAGAACCACCTGAAACAGTTAATGTTGAAGAATTAGTTCCACAAACAGGATTTGGATTTGCAGTAGCTCCAGTAGGTGCTACAGATGGCACATTTACAATTACACTTTTACAGACGTATGCACTATTACCACATAAATTCTGGGCCCGCACACACACATTTCCTGATGAAGAGCCTGCAGTAACAGTAATTACATTTGTTGTTCCACCAGAGGTTATTGTCCAACCGGCGGGAACAGTCCAAGCATAATCAATGGCATTAGCAACTGCTGGACAAGAGTATGTGACCGATGCTCCAGGGCAAATTGGTGTTGGCCCATTGACAATGGTTGGAGCAAAAGCAGGAACGGCCATACTTGTAGGTTTATAAGTAAAAATTAAAACAGCTTTATCAATACAAACCTGTCCTGTTGATGCACAGAATTGAAATGAATTAGTCCCACCATTATTATATCCTGGTAAACCGCAAGGAAAACTTGTTGTGGCAACTCCATAAATACCAAATGCAGAAACTCCATTTACACAAGAACATCCTGTGTTAGCTTCCGTAACAGATGTTAGCGCCACAGTACCATTAACTGTTCCTGCCAATATCCCACCACCGCAACCTGCAGAGTAATAATTAACAGTTATTCCTGTAACTATATTTCCAGCAGGAACAGGGTCGGTAAAAGCTGTTGTATTGCACATTGTAGGTGTCCCACAATAACCTGATGAACTTGGGCTATTAAAACAAAAATACGATGTTGAATTAGCTGTACAACATTGATTAGTATACCCACTGTAATCAACTGTATAAGAAACAGTTTGAGCAGACAATTGGGAAATATTGGATAATAAAAGGAAATAAAATAAAACAGCTAAGTTAGTAGATTTTTTTTTCATGATATTTTTTTAATGTTTAAAATAACTATATGTTTCAAAGATTATTTAACTTGAAAAACACTAATATGGCTAATTACATATTTAAAATATGTCTTATTATCATTAGGAATTTTAATAACCATAAGTTCTTTAAGCTCTGGTTTCAAATCACAACTTCCTTCTAAATTTGAATACGGTTCTAATAAAATTGTTTGTAAAGGTCCATTCTCAAATAATTGATAAACAACTTTTACCTGAAATGAATTAGTGTTCACTAGCTTAATTAAAAAAACATTTTCTGAATTACATATTGTTTTCTGTTTTAAAAATGAAACTCCTAAAATTTCATTATTTCCAGATTCATCCAGCTTTATCTTTTTCCACAAATTACCTTCTATTGGGGAATCTGGCATTTTTCCCATATTTTGAGCCAAACAAATACTGTTACCTATTACAAAGTATAAACAAACAGTTGCTAAAAATTTAAACATATTCATATCACAAATAATTTATTATATCAAATATATGAAAAATTATTAACAATTTACATCTAAAAGTGATGTTAAACCTGCAAAATAAGCCTTTTGTTTAGTTAATTGTACAACTCACTTAGTATAAGGTTTATTTCAGTGAGTGAACAGAGTTAAAATAGACTAATGACTTTCTGAAAATTTCACCATTTAATTATGCAATTTTTCCATATTTTCAATAGATTTTTTTAAACCGAAATTATTTGGATCTTTTGTCAATGCTATATTAAAATACTTTAACCCATTTATTGTATCATTCAATAACATGTATCCATTACCAACATCAATATATAATTTAAAATTGTTTGGGTAATCCCTTAGCGCAAGTTTCGCATTATTTACAACTAATTTATACTTTTTTTTCAAAAAATATAAATCCTTTAGTCTAAAATATGATACCAAATCAATGGGTTTTTCCTCTAAAATTTTTTCATATAATACAATTGCAGAATCCGTCATATTTAACTTTTCGAGACAAAATGCTTTATTAAATCTAGCCTCTTTGTGCAATGGATTTGTTTTTAAAACATTTTCAAAAAGTGGTAACGCCGATTTTGGATCATTGAAAACATTAATATATAAAGTTCCTAAATTATTTTGATTCACAATATCTTTAGGGTATTTAGTTGCCCCTTCATTCATATATATCGCAGCTTTTTTATAGTAATTAACTGATTTTTCTTTATAAACAACCTTAAGATTCTCGTCAGTTGTATTAAAATAATTATTGTAATAAATATTACCTAACATGTATTGCAAATTACAAGAATTTGGAAAAGCAGCAACATCTGTTTCATATATTGACAACTCACTCTTCCATTTTTTATTTCTTAAAAAGGTTAATAAAAAGAAAATAATAAAAACTAGGATAAAAATTCCTTTAAATAGAAATGGAAGTTCCCTTAACTTTAAATTAACATTACTTATATCTACTTTTAATGCTACAAAAAACAAATACACCACTGAAATACAAAAGCCAAATGAAGCAAAATATATAAATCTCTCTGCAATTATACCAGGAGCAATTGCAATTAAATTTGAAAATGGAAATATACCTAATAAATAAACTAATATGCTAAAGGACAATACATTCTTTTGCTTTACTTTAATAATTATAAAAATCAATAATGATGCATAAACAATAATTGAAAAAATCACAATTGGACTTCCCCACTCATTAATTGGTATTGTATTATACCCATAATAACAGCACAATGGATTTGGCAAAACTAGTAGTTTTAAATAATACCCAATAGAATAAAACACAAGAGAAACACGACTAACGAAATTGTTATCATATTCTAAAGGGTTTTCAAAAAACACAATAGTTCTATTTGTTTCTGCACTATTCAAGCAAAGAACTTCAATTAAATTATAAAAAACATATCCAATTGAAACCAAAAGTGACAAGTAAATTATCTGCCTAAGTTTTAAATTAAAAAAATAATATAATGTAATTGGAATAAGTGGTATAAAAATCAATCCCGTTTTTTTTGATAGTAGAGAAAGTGTAATTAATAATACCGAAGCTAAAATATAAATTATTTTTTTTATTTCAACATATTTAATTATAAAGTAAAATGAAGTAATTCCAAATAAAAAAGATAAAAGTTCATCTCTACATTTAATATTATTTACAACTTCAGTATGAATTGGATGGGCCATAAATAATAGTGTTACAAGAATTGGAAAAAAAACAGAAAACCTATTAAACAATTGAAATAATACTAAATAAACAACAATATTTGAAAAACAATATATTAAAACATTAATAAAGTGACTTACATGTGGATTACTCCCAAAAATCTCATATTCAACTGCAAAAGTAGTTAGCGGAATTGGCCTATATTCTGCCTTTTGTTTTTCATTAAACATGTAATGAGTTGAAAATATCACTGGAATTCCTTTAAGACCTTTTTCAATTCTAGGATTATTTGGTATTTTATCATTTGTAACAGTTACATAACTGTCATCCATAGAATAACCGTTTTTTATACTATTCCCATATAGTAGAAATGTAAATAATACAATAATAAAAACAATTTTTTTATTATTTATAGAATTGAGTTTCATAAGTAAAATATAATTAAAGAGAAATCCACTAATAACTTTTGTAAAGTTTATATTTCAAAGAGTCGCCTAACTCTAAATATTTAGTTGCAATGAAACTAGACAATTCTTTATTTGGCGCCAAAGAATATGCTGCCTCAAATTTCGGCATAGCATTTAATGTATCTCCTTGCATAATTGTACAATTAGCTTCTAATGCCACTAAGGCATAATCATTAGGAAATTGTTTATTAGCAATTTTAGAACATATAAGTGCATTTTTATATTTTTTTTCTTCAAATAATATTTGAATAATAGCTAAATAAGCCCTGTATTGCATAATGTTTTGTTTAATTGACTCTAAATAATAATGTTTAGCATTTGCATAGTCTTTTTCAGACTTATAACAATTTGCAACATTTTCATAAGCTTGAGGATAATTAGGCTTATGTCTTATAGCTAAAGTAAATAGATATCTTGCAGTTTTAAAATCATTCAAATAAGAAAAATATACAACTCCAGCATTATTATAAGCCGAATAAAAACTTGAATCAGCTGTAACGGCAAGCTTGTAATGATTTAAAGCTTTATTTAAATATTTTTCACCAGTATTTCTATCATTTGCATTCCTTAGTAATTCAAAATATTGATTGCCTAATAAACTATTACCCTTTGCTGATAATTTAAGATAGTCAGAATCATGTTCAAACAATTTTAACTGGTTTTCCCAGTTCGAATTTCGTGTAATTACTAACAAAAAAGAAACTATTACAATTGGTAAAAAATATAAAAGTGGTTTTTTAAGAAAAACAAACTTGACTGACAAGTCTATGTTTCCTAAAAAACGATTTAATATAAAGGCTATCATTAAGCAAAACCCGAAACTCGAATAAAAAGATAACCTTTCACCAACTATTCCTGGAACTGGTGTAATCAAATTCACAAATGGGAAAATACATCCCATAAACAATAATAAAGAAAACAAGAAATGCTTATCTCTGAATTTAAAATAATACCAAATACTCAAAATAATAAAAATAAGACCTATTACAAAATAAATATCAACTGGGTTATATACATCTATAGTTTTAAAACCGTAATATGCTCTAAATGGATAGGGGATGAAAAAAAACTTTACATAAAAACCAAAAGTTTGCATTGCAATTAGCAGCCTATCAATCAAATCGAAATGAACCACATACAAAGGATTTTCAAAATGATAATAAAATCTAACCGTTTTTTCTGCAATTAAACTACCTTTAATCACAGAAAACACCAATGGTATTAACCCAATAAAAATAAAAGAAATAACCGCTTTTTTTAACTCCAATTTTCTATAAAAAAATAAACATAAAGGAATGACGGCTAAAGTCAAAATTGCTGTTTTCTTGCAAAACATTCCTAATAATACACAAACAACAAAAATAAAAATATACTTAAATTTTACTTTATCAACCAATTTCAAACTTGCCCATAAAGAAATTAGAGAAAATAACAATACCAATAATTCGTCCCTACATTTAATATTATTTACAACTTCAGTATGAGAAGGCATAATTAAAAAAACAAATGAGGCTACAACCGAAATTGTTTTTTTAAATTCGTATTCTTTAAAAAGAGTTAAACAATTAACATATATTAAGCATATTACGATAAAATATAATAGTATATTATCTAAATGATTAATAAATGGATTTTGCCCAAAAATAGCATATTCAATTGCAAAGGTTGTAGTAGTAAAAGGTCTATAATCAAACGAAAACTCCTCATCATGCGCATATCTACTCTGCCATATTTTCGGAATTCCCTTAATTCCTTTTACAACTAATTTGTTATTAGCAATATAATTTTGACCATTAATTGGTTTATTAGTTACAGTTACATATTCATCATCTAATGCAAATTTATTTACTAAACTATTACCGTAAAATAAAAAACAACTGAACAAGAAAAATAAAAATATTTGTTTATTCTTAATTATTACCTCTCGCATACTTACTATTGTTGAATAACTGACTTTAATGGGAAAATTTAACTATAAAACACAAAAAAAGTGCTAATAACAAAATTAGCACTTTTTTAAAAAATCCATTAATTTATTTATTAATGTGATGTTTTTAAGGCTTCAAGAACCGAAATTTTTTCTTCGTTGTAAATAACATCAATTACTCCCATTTTTTGAGCATAAGTTAAATAATATTTCTTATTGTGGGGTGTCTTCATAATCAATAATAAATCACAATTACCAGCATTATCAGAATTTGTAATAATACATGATTTTACCTCTGAATTAGTTTTTAAAATATTAATAGACTTATTAGCTTCTTGAATATTTTTAAACCCAGATAATTTAGTTTTAAACTGAAGAGTAGTTTTCACTTGACC
>ERZ724520.1264-NODE-1264-length-12967-cov-15.075821_pt1 | contig 12967 bp, 12 predicted proteins | sample MGYA00376053_ERZ724520 | MGnify/ENA primary metagenome ERZ724520 (study PRJEB28724, sample SAMN07190886) | activated sludge metagenome | isolation source: activated sludge of sewage treatment plant in Hong Hong | place: USA: Christiansburg, Virginia | collected... | reverse complement strand
GTAAAAGCCCAATTGGAAAACAGGGGGCTTCGCCCCCTATCTGTCAATTTGGGCGAAGTAGAAATTGAGGAAGACTTATCAAAAGAACAATTATCACAGTTAGACACTTCACTAAAATCATTAGGCTTTGAACTCATTGACGACAAAAAAAGCCAAACCATTGAAAAAATAAAAAACGCTATTGTAACATTGGTTCATCACACAGACCACGAAATAAAAACAAACCTTTCCGCTTACATCACATCGCAAATTCACCAAGACTACAATTATTTAAGCAACCTATTTTCAGAAGTAGAAGGTACTACCATTGAAAAATATTTCATTGCTCAACGAATAGAAAAAGTAAAAGAACTGATTGTTTACGACCAACTCACCTTATCCGAAATTGCCGACCAGTTGGGTTACAGCAGCGTTGCTTATTTATCAAACCAATTTAAAAAAGTAACAGGTTTTACACCCAGCTATTTTAAATCGCTAAAAGAACACAAACGCAAAAACATAGAGGAACTGTAAATCTTACAACTCTAATACAAAATTCCACAACAGCTACCCCATTAGCCCAAATTACCTTTGTGTCAAACAAAAAAACTATGACACATACTTATAAAGTTACAGGAATGACCTGCGGAAGTTGCGAAGCAAAAGTAAAAAGCAGCTTATTAATGTTGCCAAATGTTACCGAAGTGGAAGTTTCAAAAGACAACCAAACGGCAACTATTTCAATGGATAAACATATTTCACTTTCCACTTTTCAAAATGCGTTGGATAAAAAATATTCCATCACAGCAATGGAACACAACGAAGCTGCTGAGCAAGCAAAAAATTGGTTTACTACTTACAAACCCATCTTATTAATTTTTGGTTACATAACTACAATTGCAATAATTGCAGCTACACATCAAAACACATTTCATTGGATGCAAGCCATGAATGTTTTTATGGCAGGTTTCTTTATCACATTTTCTTTTTTCAAAATGCTTGACCTAAAAGGCTTTGCCGAAAGTTACAGCATGTACGATATTGTGGCAAAGAAAGTAAAGGCTTATGGCTTTATGTACGCCTTTATTGAATTGGGTTTGGGTATTGCTTATGCTACCAATTTTCAACCGTTGGTTACAAATGTTGTTACGTTAATTGTTATGACCGTAAGCATTATTGGCGTTTTGCAAAGCGTATTAAACAAACGTAAAATACAATGTGCCTGTTTGGGAGCAGTTTTTAACCTTCCAATGAGTACCGTTACCATCATTGAAGATGCGTTAATGATTGCCATGAGTGCCATTATGCTCTACCAAATTGTTTAATTTTGAGCCTTAACAACCAATTCGTAAACCAATTTCGTACTTTTACAAAGTGAAAAAAATAGTAGCCATATTGCTTTTAGTAATCTACGGAAGTACTTCTGTAGGTGCTACTATACACATGCACTATTGCATGAACGAGTTTGTAGGTTGGAACTTGTGGCATAGCGACAAAGAAAATGAATGTGGCAAATGCGGCATGAAGGAAAAGAAAGGCGGTTGTTGCAAAGACGAACACAAACAAATCAAACTTTCTGCCGACCAAAACCACAACCAATTAAAAGCCTTTGTATTCGAGCAGTTTTTTTCGCCAATAATACTTACACATCAACCAATTTATAATTTCACACAACCAGCAACGGTTGCGGTAATATTTCCCAAAAACAACGCACCGCCACACCGATGGCAAAGTGTACCACTATATCTTTCCAACTGCGTTTTTTTAATTTGATATTAAATTGAATTTTCAATTTATCCAATGCTCAATTGTGTTGGCTTTCTTGTGCATCCTTGCACTATTCAATTTATCAATTTAAAAAAGTAAAACAATGAAACTATTTAATTTAATAGCAGCAGTAATATTATTATCAACTACCGCTTGCCAAGCTCAAATAAAAAATGCTAAAACCGAAACAGTAAAAGTGTATGGCAATTGCGGCATGTGTGAAACCACTATTGAAAAAGCCGCTAACAAAAGCAAAGTATCTAAAGCCGATTGGAACGAAGAAACTAAAATGGCTACCATTACTTACGACAGTAAAAAAACAAATGTAGATGCGGTTTTAAAAAACATTGCACTTGCAGGTTACGACAATCAAAGTTTTCTTGCACCTGATGCAGCGTACAATAAATTGCCAGGCTGCTGCAAGTACGACAGAGAGAAAAAAACTGCCATGCTTACACAACCTGCAAAAGATACAGCCATACAAAACCATGCTAACCATAACCACAATGGCATGGCAAACGCAGCACAAGAAACCAACCAATTAACAGCAGTTTTCGACAGCTATTTTTCTTTAAAAGATGCTTTAGTAAAAACCGATGGAACAATTGCATCCGCCAAAGCAAAAGATTTGCAAACAGCTATCAATGCTGTAAAAATGGATAAGTTGGCAATGGATGTTCACACCGTTTGGATGAAAATTTTGAACGACTTAAAAGAAGATGCAGAACACATAAACAATACAAAAGATATAGCCCACCAGAGAGACCATTTTATGAGCCTTTCAACAAATATGTATGCGTTAATTAAAGTTGCAAAACCTACAGAAACTGTTTACTACCAATTTTGTCCAATGGCTAATGAAGGCAAAGGTGCAAATTGGTTAAGCAAAGAAAGCGGCGTAAAGAACCCTTACTATGGTTCTATGATGCTTACTTGCGGTAAAACTGTAGGCACAATAAAGCAATAAAACAAATGGCATTGCTGCACAAGCAGCAATGCCATTATTAACATTACATAAATGAAATTCTTAAAATGGATATTCAAAAAACTCTTTGTAAAAAAGTGTTGCCGTTAGCAATTCTTTTTACACTACACATATCAAATTTATTTGCTCAAAAAGTCGTTCGTTACGATTTGTATGTAAAAGACACCATTGTAAATTTTACAGGAAAACAAAAACGAGCCATTGCAGTAAATGGGCAAATACCCATGCCTACACTCACATTTACCGAAGGTGATACAGCCGAGATTTATGTACACAACGAACTGAACGAAGAAACATCTTTGCATTGGCACGGATTATTTTTGCCTAACAAAGAAGATGGTGTACCTAACCTTACACAAATGCCCATCAAAGCACACACAACGCATTTATACAGGTTTCCAATTATACAAAACGGCACACATTGGTATCATAGCCACACAGGTTTGCAAGAGCAAATTGGCATGTATGGAAATTTTGTAATGCTAAAAAAACAAGGCGACCCAACATTTAGAAAAGGCATTGATGATTTACCGACTGTGCCACTTGTACTAAGTGAATGGACAGACTTAAAGCCAGAAAACATACACAGGATGTTGCACAATGCAAATGACTATCCTGCATTGAAAAAAAATTCAGTACAAAGCTATGTCGAAGCTATACGAGCAGGGCATTTTAAAACCAAGCTAAAAAACGAGTGGAAACGAATGTTGGCAATGGATGTAAGCGATGTGTACTACGAGAAAATTTTAATGAATGGCAGCCCAACATCCGAAATAAAAAGTATTGACGGCAAGCAACTAAAGGCAGGTGATAAAGTAAGGCTTCGCATTTCTAACGGTGGTGCATCATCTTATTTTTGGCTTACTTACGCAGGTGGAAAAATTACAGTTGTTGCCAACGATGGCAACGATGTAGAGCCTGTAGAAGTGGACAGATTAATTATTGCCGTATCTGAAACTTACGATATTGTAGTAACCATACCAGCCGAAAATACAGCCTATGAATTTTTAGCAACAACGGAAGACAGAACCAATTCAGCATCCTATTATATTGGCAATGGCATTAAACAATTAGTAACACCACAGCCACGGTTGAAATATTTTGAAGGCATGAAGATGATGAACGACATGATGAAAATGAATGGCGATTTGGACGATATGGGAATGAGTATGAGCCTTAACCAAATGGATATGAATGTGGTAATGTATCCTGAAATAACCGGCGATGCAAAAGCCCCCTCTCCTTCGGAGAGGGCGGGGGGTGAGGCCGACCTTAATCGTTATAACGCAAATGCTTTGGCAGACATCGTTACGTTGAATTATGCAATGCTAAAATCGCCACACAAAACAAATCTTCCAAAAGATGCACCAGTAAAAGAATTGAAGTTTGAATTAACAGGAAACATGAACCGTTATGTATGGAGTTTAAACAACAAAGTAGTTTCCGAAGCCGATAAAATTCTTATCAAAAAGGGCGAAAACATTCGTATCATTTTATACAATGGCTCTATGATGCGACACCCAATGCACCTGCACGGACACGACTTTCGTTTGCTTAATGGACAAGGCGACAATGCACCACTAAAAAACATTGTTGACATTATGCCAATGGAAACCGACACCTTAGAATTTAACGCCAACGTAGAAGGTGATTGGTTTTTTCATTGCCATATTTTGTACCACATGATGAGTGGAATGGGCAGGGTTTTTAGTTACGAAAATCAAGCACCAAATCCATTAATTCCAAATCCAAAATTGGCACAACGAAAACTATTTGCCGATGATAGAAAATTTCATTTTATGGCAGAAAACGATTTTGCCACAAACGGAAACGATGGAATGGCAATGATACAAAACACCCGTTGGAGCATAGGCACAGAGTGGCGTTTGGGTTACACAGCACATCATGGACAAGAAACAGAAACACACATAGGTCGGTACATTGGAAAAATGCAATGGCTAATGCCTTTCATTGGTTTTGATTGGCGATACAGAAAAATGGAAACTGATGCTATGGGAATGGTAGAAGGTGAAAAAAATCTTTTCGGACAAACCAATACAAAAAACAACAGGCGACAATTTAGTTTAGGTGTTGCTTACACTTTGCCTATGCTCGTAATTTTTCAAACAGAAATATACCACGACGGAAATGTAAGAGTTCAATTAATGAGAGAAGATATTCCAATTGCAAAGCGATTACGAATGAGTTTTATGCTCAACACCGATAAGGAATACATGGCAGGTTTTAAATACGTTGTTGGTAGAAATTTTGCACTATCCACCCACTACGACAGCGACATGGGTTTTGGTGCAGGAGTAACATTGAGTTATTAAAATGGGTTTTGAAAAAATAGATTTGTTAAACGATTAAGATAGATTTTTTTTAAATTTACTTATTATTCACACCTAAAAAACGAAAGCTATGCCAAGTACATCCGAAACAGGGCACGCCAAAAACGTAGCCAACTTTGAAGATTTAATTTCATTTTGCAATGCTTATGGAGCAACCTACAATCCAAGTAAAGATGCTCTAACAATTGCAAAATTGACAGACCTGCAAACAAACGCTAAGGCAAGTTTGCAGCAAACCAAAACAGCCAAAACAAGTTTTGATAATGCCACCAACGCAAGGCAGTTGGCATTTAAAGAGTTGAAACCATTGGCTACAAAAGTTGTAAACGCATTATCCGTTTCGGGTGCAAACACTTTAGCGGTTGAAGATGCTAAAACTATCAACAGAAAAATACAAGGAGCAAAAGCAAACGGTGGCACAAAAACACCAACAACCCCAGCCGACCCAAATGCACCAACACCAACAGACAAAACAATTTCTACCAGTCAGCAGAGTTATGATAGTTTGATAGACCATTTTACAAAACTGATAGAAAGCGTATCGCAAGATGCCAACTACAAACCCAACGAAACAGAACTACAAACGGCAACACTTCAAACCAAGTTAGACGGTTTAAAAACATCTAACACCAACTTAATAAACGGTTTTACAAATTGGAGCAATGCAAGAATAAACCGCAACACCACATTGTACAATCCCTTAACAGGTTTGGTACAAACAGCGTTGGAAGTAAAGAAATATGTAAAGTCAGTTTTTGGAGCAACAAGCCCACAATTCAAACAACTAAGCGGACTTGAATTTACCAACGTAAAAGACCGCTAATTTCCAACAGTCGGGCAGGTGGACACAGACCCAAATCTAAAACCTACCTGCCCGACTGTATATTTTCAGACACAGGTTTATAATATTAGCACACAGCCAACAAATATTTGCTTACAGACACATACTATTAGCGTACAGGTTGACAATATTACCGTACAGACAAATATTTTCAACTTAAAGACTGCCAAAATTACCTTACAGACAATATATTGTTAGACACAGCCGAAAACTTCTACCACCCTGCCAGACAAACCCAGCGACACGACCACCCTAACAAGCCAACGCTGCAAGTCAGGCACATGGTCAGGCACACAAACCCACCGCACAGAAGCCAACCTGCCCAAGAGCCTGCCTTGCCCCACCCACAGGACACACCCTGCGACCACGACCACTGCAATACGACCACCACGAAGATGGGTATGCGTACAACAGGGGGTTTGCCAAAATGGGGGCAGACGCACTAACAATCAGCTATTTGCATCTATTAGGCATCAGTTCCAGCAGACGAATATCTATTTGGCTTTTTGTTGTTATCTTCAACAAAATATTTTCAATTGGGCTTCAGTTCCAGGCGGACGGATTTCTATTCCCCCCACTTCGGCAAGCCCTGTCCGTTAGCAGTAATGGTATTCACATTCACAACTTTCATTCACTTAAAAAATAAAGAATCATATGGACTTCAAAGACCAAATTAAACAAATCACAGACAGAGTTCTTAAACTTAAAGACCAAATTCAAACGGAAGAAGCAACTAAAAATGCTTTCATTATGCCTTTTCTTCAATGTCTTGGTTATGACGTTTTTAATCCACTTGAAGTTGTGCCTGAGTATGTAACAGATATTGGGACGAAAAAAGGTGAAAAAATAGACTATGCAATTTTTAAAGACAACAATCCGACAATTCTTGTTGAATGTAAACATTGGGCTCAAAACTTAAATCTTCATGATGGACAACTTCTTCGATATTTTCATGTTTCTAAAGCAAAGTTTGGACTGTTAACTAACGGTATTGTATATCGTTTTTATTCAGATTTAGTAGAAGCAAATAAAATGGACGAAAAGCCATTCCTTGAATTTAATATTACTGAGATTAAAGACAATCAGATAGACGAATTAAAAAAGTTCCATAAAACAGTATTTGATGCAGAAAGTATAACAAATACTGCAAGTGAGTTGAAATACACAAATGAATTAAAACAATTATTACAACAAGAATTAACAAATCCAAGTGCTGAATTTGTAAAACACTTTGCTAGACAAGTTTATCCAAGTGTAGTTACTGCTAAAGTTTTAGAACAGTTTACTAATTTGACAAAAAAATCAATTCAACAGCATATTAGTGACTTAATTACTGAAAGACTTAAAACTGCATTAACAAAAGAAGACGAAGCTATTAAAGAACAAGAATCCATTCAAAATGAAACAATAAAAATAGACGAAAATAAAGTAGTAACAACAGAAGAAGAGTTGGAAGGATTCTTAATAGTAAAAACTATTCTACGTCAAAAAATCAATGCAAATAGAATTACACATCGTGATGCTCAATCATATTTTGCGATTTTATTAGACGATAATAATAGAAAAACAATTTGTAGACTTTATCTAAATGGCGGCAAAAAATATTTAGTTACACTTGACGAACAAAAAAAAGAAATTAAAAATGAAATTTTAACTTTAGACGACATTTTTAAACATTCAGATATTTTGTTATCAATTGTTGATAATTATGACAAATCAAAAGAATCTTAAGAAAAACCACTACTGCTAACATGGGTTTGGCGTTATGTCGGCGGACTTTAACGCAATCGTCAACTACATAACAGCTGGCATCTGTGGTTCCAAGCTTGACGGATATCGCCGAACAACAAATCTTAACGTCAACTAATTAACTTTACCAAACTTTCGTAACGGGCTGACGGTTTTCAAATTCCGCCACAACGCCAAGCCCCGAACGTTGTAGGTAACTTTATAGTTAAATGTATTTCTGTTGTTACAGCTTTGCATTTACAAGCTGGACAGACACAACGCAAAAATTTAAAAACCTATTGTAACTTTTGCAGCTTCATTTTTTTAGCACAGTAGCTTTTTTATTCTTTAAACTGTTTCAGCAAAAGCTTCTTGTGTTTTATTCAGGAAAAGCTACCTACAACAAAAAGTTTTACGTCAGCAGGGCTGACGGGTCAAGCCATTAAACTTTAGTTTTTTAATTTAACTTTTGTACTTGGCTCGACCGAACGCTATTCGTCAGTAAAATTTATTTGTAACTACATATCTTTAATCAGCTACAGTTCCATGCAGGACGTCTAAAGCCGTCCTGCCAACGTAAAGCCTGGGACGTTGGTGGCAAGCTTAAAGACACCACTCAAAAAATAAATCAAGATGGCAGTAAATCACAAATTCAAAGACCATAATTTTTTTGATGGCTTTATTACAGAAAATGCAATTCTAAAACCAAGCTACAACCCAGAAATCTTGATTTTAGGAACATTCAATCCTTTGACTAATGAAAACGATAATATGGCGGATTTTTTTTATGGTCGAAATTGGTTTTGGACTTGTATGTTTAATATTTTCCACTATAAAAATGTTCAGTTATTAACACAACGAAAATTCACTCGAATCCCATACAATCCAACTCTTGAAGACATAAAACTATTTTGTAAAAAATATAAATTGACATTTGCCGACTTGATATCACAAGTGCTTTTTAATAACATTGAATATGAATTATTTGGTAACAAAGCATTAATTGGACAAGAAGAATACGATTTAATTAATGATGGAGATTTAGGAGAATTAAATGCCATAAATCAAGTTGAATGGACAACAGAAAACTTAAAAAAGTACATTACTGAAACTACTTCTCTTCATACAATATATTTCACAAGACAGCCGACTGAACCATATTTGACACAGTGGACAAGCTTAATTAATCATAATTATGGGAGAACTGTTACTTTCAAAAAAATATTTACACCATCTGGACAAGGTTTAAAAGGGCGACCAAGAATAAACTGTTTAATTCATCATTGGCTATTTAATGAAAGTGAAAATTATGACCAACTCAACAATGATTGGCTAATAGCTCACAATGTTGACAGAAATATATTTGCAATGCCTTAAAAAAGCCTGCCACCAACATTAGGTTTGCTGCAATTTGGGCTTGACGGAATAAACCTCAACTTTTTATTCGCTATTGTGCCTCAGTTCGGGCTTGACGTTATAAATTTGGCTTATGAATAAAACATCAGCAATATTGCAATTATCAACTTCAGTTACGGGCTGACGGATTTCAAATCCCCAAACTGCAGCAAGCCCTGTTCGTTATGGGCAATTAGAAAATCGACACTTCAAAATGGGAATAGGTAGACGAGAATTTTTAAGATTAACAAGTTTAGCATTGACAGGGTTGATTTTTGACCCATTAAAGGCAGTTGCAGTCAATGACAATGCTTACGTAAATAAAAAGTTAGGCATCTTATTTTATAAACCACAAGACTGGGGTTTTATTGCCGTTAAGGATTTTGGCAAACTCAAATCCGAACAAATAATTGGAAAAGGATTAGACGAAACAACGGACGAAATATGGAACGAATTAGGCGACCCTGTTTGTGTTGTAACAAAATACTATCAAGACAAACCTGAACAAAAAGGAATTTTTTCACCTACTATAACTCTCAACATTACACCGAAAAACGAACTTGAGAACTTGGGTTATGAAACATTTGAAGAACTTATAGACATGTCACATTACGGGACTTCTCAAATTTTGAAAGACTTTAGAGTGACAAAGACTTACGAACCTTACAATATTAGAAATTGCAAATTTTACGAGTTTGACGCTGAATATTTGTTTGAGCATGTTGACATTGACGAACCTTTAAAAGTCGAGCTCAAAGTTTTAAAAGGAGAGCACAATGGATTTTATTACGACTTTAATTGCCATCAATCAAAGGCTCAACATCAGTTTGCAGACAAAGAATTTAGCGAATTTATACAGACGATAAAACTGATATAACTGCCCATAACAAAAGTATTGCTGCAATTGGGGCTTGACGGAAGAACAATCAGCAACAGTGCATATCCAAGCTTTGGTTTCAGCAGACGGAATTCTGCTCATCATTAGTTCTAAACTTCAACTTTTGTTTATTAATTTAGCTTCAGTTCCGGGCGGACAGTTGGTGAATTCCCCAGCTGCAGCAATACTTGAACGTTACCTGCTACCTTAATGACATTCTCTCTCCGACATATTATTTTACTGACTGGGGTAGTAACAACTATTCTCAGCTTTCTATTTTTTGGTAGGGACACAGGAACTTATGACATTTTAATACTTGCTGGGCTTACTATTTCGACCATTTCATTTTTATTCATTCTTTTTAAAAAAGATACACTTAAAAGCAAAATCCTCTGGACAATTATAATCGGTGGTTGTTTAGGACTACAACGACTGACCGAGCCAATGCTCATAAAAACATCCTATAACATATTTGTCAAACAAAATGATTCCAGATTGACAAAGCTTAACAATATCGTACTAGCAAAAAACAATGGTGACCTTCTATTTATTCCCAATTCAGACAAAGCTGTGTTAATAAAATTTACCGACAGAGAAATTACCGAAATACAAGAGTTACTTTCAGGAACAAACATTTCATTAATTGAAAAAGACAGTCAAAGAATATTCTATCGGACATTTGGAATGTTAGACGTCTCACATGGCGTTTATTACTTCTTTGGAAAAGACAATCCGGGCAAAAGATTTAGACATATTTCAGGTAACTGGTATTATTAACGTAGAAAGGCAGCAGGTAACATTGGTATTGCCAATAGTGGGGCTGGAAGGAAGTACAATCAGCAGCAGTGAAAATACAGACTTCAGTTCGGGCGGGACAAACTACGCTGAACATTTAACCTTAACTTCATCAAAGTAATTACAATCAGCAGTTGTTCCAGGCGGACGGAATTCTAATTCCCCTCCATCGGCAATACCTGCCCGTTGGCAGAAATAATATTGGACAGCCTACTTCTAAAGTCAATATAGGACAGTAAAGAGCCTTACAAAATGACAAAGAAGAAATAGAAAGACAGTATTAAAATTGCTAACGGTCAGGGACACCGACATCTACCATAAAGAATGCAGGTTGTAGAAAGTCAAACTATGTTAGGAGTATTTCTATTTGACAGCGTTAATCAATCAAAATGAAAAGAGGTATTTATTTTTCTGTGTTATCCATTTGTTTGTCATTACTAATTTATGGTTGTAGTAAACAATCTGTAGAGGAGAAGAACGAAGATCAAGCAATTCAATCTTCTTCAAGGATTTCAGAACAAGGAATTACAATTGATAATTACTTCACATCTGAAGAATTAGAATACCTGAAGGGTAATTTCGGTTCTTTTGATATGAATACAGTACAACAAATTGTTTTAAATGGGGAAAAACTAACGACAGTTTGCTCTGAACTGAATAATGGCTACAATTTTAAAAGATTACTTATTCAAGAAAAGAATGTAAGGGGTGTAAACAAAATTATAAAAGCTATATATTCTGTCAAATCCTCCAATGAAACGATTTCTAATGTTCTTAAGAATAGCGTAAATCCAACTCAACTTTTAACGAAGTCAGTTGTAAGCCTCAATGTTGGTGAAATTTATACTGTGGATGAAAATGGTAATTTTACAGAGGATCAAACAACTCTAAGACCCCCAGGACAAGGATTTGGTACATGTTTTAAAACTTGCTACAGGGACAAATTATACGGAATGAACTTTGTTGAAGCTGTAATATGTGGTTATGAAATACCAGCATGTCTAGCCACAATATCGGCAATATGTACATGGGATTGTTTGTAAATAATAAAACAAAAGCTATGAGTCTAACATACCAATTTGCAACTTATGCAATAAAAAAAGGGTTAAGTAAAAAAATAGTCTTAATTCTATATTCTATATTTTATATAATCTTATACACAGTATTATTATTAGGACTAAGAAGCAATATTGCAGGCTTAGTAGTTATATCCATCTTCTTTTTTTTAAAGGTTTGGATATTTAACCAATTTTTGAAACGAAATAATTTTTAGTTTCATTCGTAAATGGGGCTGTATTTTATACAGCCCTATTTTTTAGCCATTACTTCTGCCAACAAGGGGTTTTGTGCAAGTTGGGCAGGACGGAATAACAATGAACATTTGTAATTCTGTTCAGCTTTTGTTCAGGCTTGACAAGCAACTTTGAGCATTTGTTCTTAACTTCAACTTTATATTTTCAATCAACAGCGGTTACAGGCAGACGGAATTCTATTTCCCAACCTGCACAAAGCCCTGCTCGTTGTGTGTCATTTTTATGAAAAACTTTTCAGTTCTAATATTATTTATTTGTTCATTAGCGTGTACTGACAAACCAAAATCAGACACAAGTTCTAACCTATTAGTACAAACAGACACAAGTGTAATTTTAAAGAATAAAAATATTAACGACTCATTATTTAGTGTAGCAAGGGTGGACAGCATTGGTCATAGAATATTTGTTGTTATTGACACCATTACAACTTTAAACTTCAAAAAAATAAAGGGTATTATTAAACAAGTGGACAAAAAATATAAACTCAATGACGACTGGAACATTTCATTTGTTTCTAACATTAAATATGCAGATTATAAAGACGAGTTACAGGACAAAAAAGGTATTTCATACAATGAATTCTATCAGAACTATTTGGGTGAATATGATAAAAAAACAAGAACTTACCATACATATCCTGTTATAGCAACAAAAACGGACAAATATATTTTTGACTAAGTAAAACGAACACACAACAAAAGGTTTTACGTCAGCAGGGCTGACGGGTCAAGCCTCTCAACTTTTGTTTTTCAATGTAGCTTTTGTTCTGGGCTTGACCGAACGCTATTCAGCAATAGAATTTGTTTGTAACTACATATCTTTAATCAACACCAGTTCCAAGCAGGACGACTAAAGCCGTCCTGCCAACGTAAAGCCTGGGACGTTGCACGTAATTTTATTTGACAACCTCTAATATTAAAAAATGATTTTTTTATC
>ERZ724520.1263-NODE-1263-length-12969-cov-4.555134_pt1 | contig 12969 bp, 4 predicted proteins | sample MGYA00376053_ERZ724520 | MGnify/ENA primary metagenome ERZ724520 (study PRJEB28724, sample SAMN07190886) | activated sludge metagenome | isolation source: activated sludge of sewage treatment plant in Hong Hong | place: USA: Christiansburg, Virginia | collected... | reverse complement strand
AAATGACATGTAGTGAAAATAGTTTTATCCTTTTCTTTCAATTATAAGTTATTTTATAAGTTTTATAATTATTGTAACTGAATGGATTGGAGGAACAAACCTAATCAAATATTCAATAAAGTCAAACAACAAATGTTCGCGAAAGGTGTATAAACATTCCATTTCCTTGACATATTTATACAACAATTCGATCCATCAGATACCAGAGTCCTCTCTTCTCACTTCTTCAATCTTTTTTTGAACAAAGTTGGAGTCTTTCTCTCAACCCAAGAAATAAGAAACATTAGGGATCTATACTCTAAAAATAAAGGTAGTCAACATTTTATGTAGAATAAGACCTCATTCTCTATAGAGATTTTCTAGAAGATGTCAAATATTCGATTTCATAAAAAATTGCAGGACTAATCAATCAAGCATTTTCAGCACTCGATAAACATAATGAAGGATCAGTAGGATTTAAAGAATTAACAGCCTATTATAATAACCAAGAACACCCTCATTCCATCACTCGCCGCAAGGAAGCATAGGATGTCCAAAACTAATTTTTAAGTGCAATCCAAAGAAAAGTCGATGCATATGGAAGAATCTCCAAAGAAGCTTTCATCGACTATTATGCAGAACTCAATTTCTGTATTCCTGCCTAAAAACAAAGCGTATTTACTCTTTTATTAAGTTTTTCGAGCAATTAATAATAAACACATGGAATCTGAAGACTTCCGCTGACAATGTCTCATAAAAGAGGGTAAAAGAACTTTAACACATAATCTACGAAAAAATCAGATTGAAAAGTGACGGTAAGACCAATGAATGGAAAACAGGAAAGAAAGCTCTCTCATATTTCGATTTAGGGGACAACAAACTAGTTGAATATCCCGAATTCAAAAGAGGATTAGATAAATTTGGATGCAACTTCCAGGAATACGAAATGAAAGCCCTCTTTGATAAGTACTCTTAAGCTGGAAGATTAGACTACTAAACATTTGCCAAAGTTTTAATGGATTTAGATATCAACGGCATGATCAGTCAGCCAAATCTATTCCAAACAAAAATGGGAACCAACCATTTTAAAGTCACTCATTGATCAAATCATCACATATTTCACACATTATTTAAAAAATCATTTCTTTTTCATTACTCTTAAGGTGTCAAACGTTAGCTAATCACAATTTTGACGATATTTTCTCCACACAGTCTTGCGACCTGTATTTTGCCCGTGGCTGTAACAACCTAATACTATTTCGTCCAAATCACCCTAAAACGGTTCTTTTTACTTATAACGTTCTGGAGAATATTGCCTTGACAACTCAAGCCATTTTGATTTTCTAAAAGCAGACTGATCTTATTCGTTTGGTATGTACATTTGCTTGCTTCTGTCTCCAGCTCCTATCTTTTTTAAAATTTTGCTTATAGCTAATGATGGCAATTTCTCCCAAGCAGCCTTACTTGACTTCGCCCCTTCATCTTCTGGGTTTTTCGAAACAGAAGTACTTTTATTTTGATTTCTATCAGATATCAAAGGCATTGAGAAGCCATGATGTCGAGTTGCAGTCATAAAAAATAAAATTATAAAACATCCAAAACAGTGGCCACTACCATTATTCATCTTCTTTTATCTGCTTCTGTCAGAAATTGTACAAAAGACTATTTTATTGCCCTAAGAGGAATCAATTTTTCGCGAATCACTCCCAAAAATTAGTCTTTGATCTTCCTCGATTGAAGTGGAGACCAAGTATTGTTGAGTTTAAGATTACCAAGACAAGCTTGATCGCATATCTCTTGACATATTTTATCAATTTGGTAGAGATAGTCCTCAGAGATTTTCTATTCTTGCTTTGTAGAAACCGGATCTTTCGATTTTTTTGCTTAAAACAGAAGCGTATTGGCGATATCTTCAAAAGGAGTCGGTTATTCCTCACGTCGTTCATAAAGTGGAACATCCCATCGATCTAATTCAATCGAAATGTACTTTTAATATGAGGCGCTTCCATTCTCTGAGCTAGCTCTGTAAACAACTCTTCAGGAAATCCATGAGCAGATGACTTGTTAAATTGACGAGCAGCTTAAAGTGAAGTGTTGCAATACAACACACAATACGTAGTTTTTTGTTCCCGTGCAATACAGTACATTTGATACCTAAATCCTTTTATGTAGTTGAGCGAATCAGCTATCACTACAGTGTTACCTACTAAATTCTTTTCGACTTAAAATTTTATTCGTCCCCGTGATACTTTTTCTTCATTAGAACCTAACTCTAATATCCCATACCTTTATAACCTTCAGCCTTATCGATTCCAAGAGATTACTCGTTAACTAACACCACGTTCGATTTGTGATGCTGAATAAGAAATTGGGCAAGTTAATTGGCACGTTTGGTCTTACCACTGCCGGGAATACCGCAAACAACAACGAGAGGCATATAAAAGAATAACTATAAAAAATCATTACTAAGTTGCCAGTTCCTCCAAAAATGATATCAGCTCATTATCTCCCTTCTCCATCGCCTGCTGGAACACCTCCGCCATTTTCAACTTCTCCTTCTGCAATAGTGCTTTATAGTAAGTGATTTGCGATACCTGCTTTTAGTTGATAGCATGTGCAGTATCCACTTCATCAAGATATCGACGGTTTGATGACTCAAGATCACTTATCTTAACATTCGCTAACATCAACTGAGTTTTTAAACTTTACACTTACTTTGAACTCTTGTTGCTCTCTTTGTTGGCAAGCTACACCCGCTGCTCTTCCAATAAATTTTATGATATCTTCTTCTGAGCCTATAACTGTTTCTTCACCTTTAATAGCTCCTTCTCCTTCTCTCTCAACAACCTTTCAGTCTAAAATAGCTTCAATTAGACTGAAGTGGCAGAACCATTATTTATCTTTAATCTTGGAGGAGTTGGTATTTACCTATTCAGTTCCACTGTATCATTATCCTCTGAAATAGGCTCAAACTATCTCATCTTGACAGAAGTTGAACGTATAGTTTACTCATTCTATTTTTTTAAAGCCTACTCTTGCTTCCTTTTGTAATCTCTCTCCAGAGTGTTGTAAATTTACTATTTTGCACTCTTGCTCTTTGACTGCTTTCGTTCCAAAACACTCTCAAGTTTATTTTATTTGCGCTAAGGTTTCGGAGTATTCTCGTTCGTTTTTCTAGATCCACTAATGGTCTAAGCTTTCATTTTTTTGTTCAAATTAGTCCCTTTTTCAGAATTATTATTCTGAGTTGTAGTCTCCGTAAACTACCTTCATCATACAATAGATACCCATCAGCATTTAGCTAAATTTTAATATTGAAAGTAATCTTGCATATTTGTTCTTTGTTTCCCTAAAGCTCGACCTTTAAAGCAAAAGGGGCAGCCCCATCTTATTTTGCCTATTAGGCAATATTGAGCTATGCCTATCCAAGCTTTGCAATTGTTTCGTTTATATCACTCAGAATTTTCCCCTTGATAACCATCTAAATTTCTTTTTAACTACATCTTTGTTTTAAAATTGGTGACTATCCTTATCATAATAGAGCGTCAATGGAATAGTTTGTGGCTGTTTATCAATAACTATTTGTTTCTTTTTATTTATTCGCGAGAGATATTTCATCTCATGCTTGCCTCTAACTTTTATCTACCACTGAGTACCTCACAACAGTTATCTCGATCAAGCTATTATGCTCCAAATTCTCGACATCTGAGTACTTCAGCTTATCAATCCTCATCGTTAGAAAAAATGATATCTTTTATTTGCCTATCCGGAACAGAAACATCTCAATATTAATTGTATTATCAAAGAAAAATATTAACTGATCAATCACAAAAAGTACTACTCCTCGAAAAATATATCTTGCCAGCCTTAAAGCAAACTTCACCGTCAAAAAAGTGAATACTATAAAATTATTCATTTTTTCTAAAACTTATCTGTAAAAATAATTACCTACCCATAATTTTCTTTCAATTACCAAGATTTATTTTATGGAACAGTCACCTTGTATGTTATAATTTAAAGAATATGCAATAACAAAAATTTTCTAGCCCAAAATTAACTAAAAAAAGTTCAAACATGAGTTCTCCCTTACTCGTCAAGGACAAACTCTACTTGCCCTCACGATACGCACTCGATCCAACCAAAAAAGACTCAAATATGCACACTCTCCTGAATAGTAAATCTGCAATTAGAAAGCCATCGAACTTAATGCCAGAGAATAACCTAAGCTAAAGTTATCATCTCCAGTCAAAACTTCAGGAAAGGATCGCCCGAAACTAGATGCAGTCAAAAAAAAAGAAGTCACAGAGTTCAAGCCACGCCCCATGAAACGATAATAAAGCGATATGCAAAACTTCAAACAAATCTTTTTGGACCCAAGACAACAGGTTCTCACGCAAATACAGGAAAAAGCCAAAAGCGAACAAATAGTAATGGCCAGGCAGGTTTGCAAAGATTATGAAAGATTACTTCAGTTCTAAAAGGGGCAATCACTATCACCGAGCAAATAAAAAGATTAATTTATTCAAGAATCAGAATTAGGAAAACATTTTCAATAAGCCATCGAACTGTTGTAAAGACCTCAAATAAATCAAGCTTCCCAAAGTTTTTATGAATAACAAATAAGAGTAGAACCTCCAGAAACACCAAACAGCTCTGTAGCATCTACCCTCACACCTGGAGCAGGATATGCTCCTTCCGTCCCTCTCCTGCCAAGTAAAAAGGGGACACTTACTGAATTACTGATGAGAGCAAAGGCTGGAATGACGACATAGGATATACAAAAGGAAGCGCATTTAGCATTCTATTTGGGCATGGTTTATGAATAAAAAAGAAGCCACCATTCAGCAGTCAAATTTTACAAAAGATTTCTCGGATTCGCTAAAGCTATGTAAGACAAGATAGGGATGGCTCTGGGAGCAAATAGAGTTGCCGTGAATTTGTATTACGATGGCCAGGCAGCAAAAAGCATCGCTTTTCATCATTAAAATATGAAACTTTCTGATAACTAGAACTGTTTTGCAGCATACTACAATCTTGGAGTATGTCATCGTATCCTAGGACAGTATGAACAAGCTCTAAGTTGCTTATAGACTGCTCTATAATGGTCAAGACAAAGAGGATAGGCATAGAGTGAATGCATAACTCTTGGCCAGCTCGCAGTTACATTTAAATCAATGTAACAGTACCAAAGAGCGTTATAGTAGTTTTAAAAATCAGCAGATATATGCCGTCGGTTGAAGAAAACCTCATTATTGACCTAAAACCTACAACTAATGCTGTTAATAATCAGCAATTTTGGACTTTCAGGTTCCTAGAAACTCCTTTAAATTGCCACCGAAGCCTTCGAAGTATAACTATCATAATTTAGTGCGCCAAACTATTGTAAAACAAAGTAGCAAATGAGCAACATGCTTGCAATATTGGCATAATCAAAGGCTTTGATGAGTTTAATCAATAAATTCAAAGCTTAGATTTTACTCCCTAAATTGAAGAATTTTAGCTGTAAGCGGAATAACAGATAGCAGTTGAAAAGGAAAATCAAGAACAACTTGAAGAAAGCAGTTTAATAGTGGACTACGACAAAGCTGCTGACACAGTTCGGTAAAGCTGAAAAATGCTCAATATTTTTATATTACAATAATATTTAGTAATAAAGTATTATAACGATGATGCATCGATCCGACCATAAGACCGATACCAATCGAAACAACCTCACTCCTTCCAAACGAGACAAGTACAACAACTACACTCCTCGAAAACGCTACATTAAATAACAGGAATAAATTAACAACTACCATAGCCAATCAATAAAATACAACCAACAATCTCCATCCCAACCTCAAGAAGAGACTTATCAACCCCTTTATGGTAGAAATTTGTCATCTTCCAAAAAACAATATGTATAAAACAAATAAAATCAATATCGTCCCAGCTTACCTCTTAAATATCAATAGTCACTCTCATACTAAAGCAATAATGTTTTTGATGACTGCACAGCTACTTTCAACTGTCGACCTTCTCTCAGAAAACAAAAATTCAGGAAAGGACAATAAGAAAAAGATGTCCCAAGAAAACTTAATTTTTAAGATTAAAACAGCAATCTTAGTAATTGCATGATCAAAAGTAAATACGTCAAAGCAACCGATGATGAGCCTCTCACTCCTCGAAGAATGTACAAAAAACAACCGTAAATCGATATGGATTTAAATTAAAAAATGGCACTTCTCAATCAAAAACTCATCAAACTATAAAAAATGACTCCTAGAAAGTCATCCACTCCAAAAGTTAGTCGAGTGATCGAGTCCTATCCTCTCTATCACTCAGACGCTTCCTAATTAATTTTCGAAAGAGAATAATCCAAAGTTTAGAGCTATATATCGACAAGTAGGACAAGTATAGTATCGGAAAAAGAAAATGAGCTAATGAGTCGGGTGAGTTTAGGCCGTTTAGTCGAATAGTAATAAGCAGAGAATGAAATTGATGTAATCCAAGATCTAAGCTACAAAATTAGCAGCAAATTGCAATCAATAATACGTAATTTTGGATGAATTGATATTATTTAGTTTTAGTAATAATATTAAATTTAAATAGCATCATGAAAGATTTCTCCTAATAATATCTAAAAAAACAGGATCTACCCAACAATTACGATCCTTTTCTGTATACAACCCAAGCAGTCCGATAATAGTTACAAGAAATGCAAAGAAATGGCATCGCCCATGTCAACATCGCAAACCTAATCGCCGGATTAATTATAGCACCTCTAACTACCATCACCGCAAGTCTTCAACTTTCTGTCAAACCCCACAAAACCATTTTCGAAGAACCACTCTCCAAAAGCACTCAAGTCGCAAAGATCAATACTGCATTGACACTTCAGTAGAAACGAAAGATGGAACTCATGCTACGCGCAGGAGGACAACAAAAACCCTACACTGCTCCCGTTTATGAGGGCTACCGAGGAGTAATCAAAGGCCTGTCCAGCCAAGGTTGGCAAGCATTCTACAAAGGATTGTTGTTTAGAAGTATTCATCAGACAGCCCACTATTTCGCATTTTTTGAGTACCTAACAATCGGATAGAATATCAAAGGAGGAGCTTAGGTACCAATGGTCCTGTCAAAATATGCAAAAATTTATATAATTCAAAGCTTCGTTGACACCTTCTTTAATTTTCTGCACATCAACTAAAATAGATACATCCTCCAAAATAACATTTCCGAATTCCGAGGTAATTCTTCTATTAAACAGTCTTTAGAAATGCATCCAGAATCATCCGCAAACTCTTTCTCAGAAAATAAGTATTCATAGGATCCAAATATCACTTCGCCAACAACCTCATATAAACCTTCATCCGGTTTCCAATTTACATGACCCTCTCATCCGGCATCAGCCCCTTGCAAATAGGAGCCTATTATTTATCCGAACTCATTATGTACCCACTTAATACTGCATTTCGAAGAATTCTATGCCAAAGTTCCGACATTCCAGGCATGATTCCCTATAGATACTCTGGCCTATGGCACGCTATGAGACTCATTGCCTCATAAGAAGGAGTATTGGGATTATACAAAGGATTTGGACTTCACCATGTCTCAATGGCGATCAAATTGATAGTTATCGCAACTATCACAGCCAACGCAGGTAAATTTTAAACTCATCAATGAATTATTTATATTATGCCGATCATTATATATAAGAACATGCTTCCTTTATTAACTACTTCAATTTCTCACCGTTTTGATACATTCCCGATTCAGCCCGAGACTTCCACCTTTTGAGACAACTTTGAGAGTGACCCAATCCTTTAAGCCATTTCCAGAGCTATTTTAGAGTATTAGCCTGGCTCCCCGTAATTTTAAGTTTCATTGAGTAAATACTTTCAATTAGCTCTTAGCCTTTTCTATTCTCTTTCTCGTTATTTGGAGCTGGTAAATTTTCAGTTCGTTTGTTTTCACAATTCGTTTGGATCATCGACTATGATTCCTCCTATATCTTAATCTTCGAAGCATCAAGAGAGTCTGGCTTTGGTTCTTGCGGAGTATTAGTATGTCTGCTCATAAGTTTGCCAACCGATCTCCGAGAAGGAGGTTGGTTTTGAATACTTATTATTCCAGCTATCTTTTTCTCATCCCTCGAAAACTCATCTCTCCGTCTTTAAATATTCCTTCTCTCTTCGTCAATCCTCGATAATTACTATCTTCTCCGATGTTCTAGTTTCCTTCTCTCTTCCTCCACTCTCGCAAACTATTCATGTCTTCTCTGTTCCTCCTGCAGTCTAGCCTTGGCAACGACCAGTTAATTCTCCAAAATCTTATTTTTTGTTAAGATAATCTGGATCTCCCCAGTCATCTAGTTAACCACCTTCTAAAAATACTTCAAATCCGCCTGATTGGCCTACCGAGATTGAATCAACTCCGACTCCCTCCTCCCCAACTCGCTCCGTAAACATTCAACTGTTTGATTAGCCTGAATCAACTGGGCTCTTAACTGGATATTCTCCTATCTTAACTATTTGTTCAGTTTTTACTCCTCCCGATCAGCTCGATCATCATACGGCGAAAATTACTATTGAGTCACTTCCCTTCGAGGGTTGAAAGTACTGCAAGGAGGTGAAAAACGTTGCGCCCGAGATGCTCTTTTATTTGACGAACGATAAGGCGAACATCTTTGCCCTGGAGAGGGTCTAAGATTTGAGTTTTAGTGTCGAGAATAAGAGTCCCGATAGTGTTTTCGGAGATTAGGACTATCCTGCCTGCTGAAATCCGCCAGATACCGATATCTCGCCTCGGCTACTGGTTTATCAACTCGCTAGTTTTCAAGCTGCTCACTCATTATAACGTTATTATAGCCGTTTGCTTATTTATTTTCCCCATGTAATAACGATCATATATCAAATATCCAAGGTAATTTCATTAAAAATTATTTTTTTTGTATGAAAATATAATTGTTTAGATCAAGAAAGATTTTTCATTGGTTCAATTATTAAATCTTATTTGAAAAAGACTTATTTGTAATGGTCCGAGTTCGACTGCTGGTATTACTAATCACCGGATCTGGTATGTCTTCAGGGCAGTAAGCCTGGTATGCAGTCCAGTTAAAAAACCATTTATTCTTTGCAGCGCATCTGTAATGAGCTCTCTTCATACACGATTCGGCATGACAGTAAATCGCTCCCTTTTGCTTACAGTAATTGCAATTTGTTGACTTTGAAGTTTGCAAAGCCTTCTCCACCCCACAGATCTACAAATTGCTATTCAAAAATACAGAACTACACCACAAGAGACACAAAAGGTGAGCGTATGTGTTTGCCTTAAATGGACCATAAAACGGACCAGAAGCCCTCGTTCCTTACTTTTGACGATTAGTCACCAAACAAAATACGCAACGCACTATCTCCTCTCCTCTATACGGTTCTTGTTTAGGAGTGTTAGCCTTTATAGCCTCTCGAATTGTATTATCTTCCACAGACTCAATAGATCCATCGCTGTCAAACTCTACTTGATCTTACAGTTGCCTCTTTTTCTTCTACCTTAATTATTGTTGCTTTACAACCTCAACCTCTATTACATTGATATTTCTCTCCATCATATCTGCAATCATTGTTGTCCAGTTCTTAGGATGGTATATCGGAATTGAAACAGTACATCCTTTTCCATAAAAATTTGTGATATTCAACCGAATCAGATTTTTTCCTGTCGCAACATATCTAAACGTCTGCAAAACCTTTTTGCAAAATGCTTAGTAGTCGAGAAGCAGTTGAATCTACTATCCAATTTCTATTCGTATATCTTGACTTTATAGCCCCTCTATTTGCAATTTGACAGTCACAAACTGCTAATTTTAATCATTAAACATCCGCCAAAAAGGTATAACAAATGGCAGTATAGTGAAATATAAATCATTGGGTCCAAAAGTATGTGCAAGGCGGCATGGAAGTTACCATTCCATAAGGATATTGCGCATAATAGGGATAGTTTGCCCAAACATACTAATAGTTTGGCTGGCTTGGGATGAAACTGCAAAATTGAGGCTCTAAGATTTAAGCTTATTGTTTCTCAGAAGGCTAATCTTTTTCACATTCATCTGATTTCTCCTCATCCATTCTGTAAACCTGTAAAACCTCCTCCTGCTTGACGATCTCCTGCTTTTTATCCTACAGAGTTTGATTACTCTTCTAGTTGCTTGGACTAATCTTCTATATAGATTAATGAGAGCAAACCTATTCATTTTTACCCTCCTCTTCTTTTAAAGGCTCTTCATGCCCCTCTGCTTTCACTCTATTAAGTTCATCCTATTTTTTTTGTCTTTTCTTCTATAAATTGGAAATCTGTTTTTTCAAAATCCTCATCACTCTTTGGATAATGTGATCTTCCCTCTCTTTTTTACTACGTCTCTGGCGACTCATAAGCGAATTGAATCTATTCTTAATCATATGCTCCGTTCGAGAATCATTTAAGATGCTCACCAGTTTGCACCATCTTTTACCATATTCAGACACATATCGAAAGATTGACATGTCTTATTCAGGAGTCCAGTTGCCATGTTTCTTACTGTTATCTAAATGATTGAGCCATCTCTCCCTGCAATGTTTGGGAGACTTGAACAAAGCATATTTTGATTGAAAGAAATAGTATTTAGCAACCTCATTCCACTTCCCGGAGCCCTCTTAAGTGACTGCCTCAGTGAGCAAGTCATCTTCTTCCTTAGTCCATGTGATTTTTCCAGGAGGTTTAATCATGCTTAAGTACTGGAACTGTAAAAATTAAGGCTTTTTATTGAAGAAAATGGGGGAGAGAGCCTACCAACGTTCTTGCGTCTAAATTAAAATCATTTTTACCAGCTAGAGATTGTCTTCTGCAAGAAAATATGTATAAAATATAATATACCAAATAAAAACACGCCTTTAGTTTTAATTCCAGTTATGAGGATTTTAGACGAGCTCATGAGTCTAAACATACCTAATTTAAGATAAGTATTACTTGCTGACGATTGACTAATAGATTCTTTTAATTGTTTGACAATCCACCCCCTCAATCTTAAAAGGTTGCAATTGATATTTGATCTGCTGTTTCAGGAGAATTTCACTAAATTTGCTACTCTGCTCAACAAGGTCAACTAATTCAAAGAACTTATGCTTCTGACTCTGCATTTTAAATAATATAAGCTTTTTCTTTTTTTTCCTTATTTCAATTAGACAGCTTTAATTTCTATTCGAGATCAAATCAGTACTAACATCAGACAAAAACAAAGATAAAATTCAATACTAATGAATTCAAAATATCATGTTTCACCCTTTCGTTTCAATATCAACATCAATCCTAATATTTGCCGTCTTTATACTAAAAAAGTTTTGAAATAAAATTACTCTCTATCAACATATACCGATAAGAATACCTTTGAACCATTTTATACAGTTTTAATTCATAAATATCAAATCCATTACTATATATACTAAGGAAATGATTAACAAAACACAAGTTTATGACTTTGTCTTTTATTATATAACTTAAACTAAAATATTTAGAATCAGTAATGATGGCTTAAAGAAAAATCATTTAAACAAAGCCGATCAAGGCGTAGACAGTCCCATTTAGCCCCAACAAGCGTTCTATTATTCATTTTAACCTTTTATTTACGTTTTAAAAAATACATTCTTTCCCCAACATAATCAAAACAATTAACAACATTGAAACTCAATAACTGACGTCCAATATTTTTAATACTTCCTCCAATTAAGCTGATGCTTCAATTTGTTTTGTTTTGTTTGGAAAGTCTTTAAAATTTTTACAATCTCAATATCACTACAAATCAAAAGTAAATTCTAATACTATCAACTGGCAGCCAAAAATCGGATCTCGGTGAACGCCCCAATCAAACTACTCAACGCCATACTCTCCTGACATCCAATGCTTAACCTATACTCAATATCTCCAATCCTGTTGATCAGAAAAGCTTGCTGTTCGGCAGGCATCCTTCTCTCCAATATCATCAGATAAATATTCTTCAAAATAGTCTCTAAAGCTATCCCCATTTCCTTCAACGAACCGTTAATCTACTGGAAAGCAGGCCCGATTTCCTTACTCAACAATATGTCCATTATCCTTTCAATAAAAGCTGGACTCGGATTTCCCGTAAACTCATAAACCGTCTTATCATCAATATCAACGAGACTCTCCATCATCGACAAAGACTAAATTATTTTAAATATTTACCTGCAGCATATTTACTACTCGCCTCATATCGCCCGCACATAGTCTAAAAACAGCCTAAATTCCCTCAGGAGATATTTTAAGTCTCTCTTCTCGGCATATGCCTTCAATTCTCGGCTTGGCATCCACAAAGGCTATCTGTTTAAACTTAAATCGCGTGCATCTGCTCTGAAGGGCTGGGATAATTTTGGACACATAGTTAGAAATTAAACAGAACCTAGCGTTGCTGTGATACTTTTCAATGACTATCTAAGACAATTCATACTTCTTCTCAGAGCAAACTGAGCCACATTCGTCATCATGTCGGCCTCATCCAAAATGATCAATTTTAAATTACGATTGCTACATAAGCACCCATTTACTTCGATAAAGCTATTGTGTCCGCAAATTTCTTAATTTATTATCTCACAACGTTGATTCCACGTTAATCACTCGCATTTAACTCCATCACCATACTCTTAAAATCTTTTCCGTAAAGCTAGCGAGCCACTGCAACAATCGTTGATGTCTTTCCAGTCCCTGGAGGTCCATAGAAGAGAATGTTGGGGAGATTTCCTTCAGCGATGAAAGTCTTTACTGAGTGATGGTCGACTTACGTGTGGAGAGGATGGATTGATGAGATATAAGCTGATCGAGGCTGGATGGTCTGTATTTTTATACCCAAGGCAGACTCGGTGCTTGCTTGGTGGCAACTTTTTCTTGAATTTTCTCTTAGATATCCATGTCCCGCCAAATATATTATCAAGATAGTCATACAGATCATCCAATTCTATCATGGGG
>ERZ724520.1260-NODE-1260-length-12998-cov-5.657344_pt1 | contig 12998 bp, 20 predicted proteins | sample MGYA00376053_ERZ724520 | MGnify/ENA primary metagenome ERZ724520 (study PRJEB28724, sample SAMN07190886) | activated sludge metagenome | isolation source: activated sludge of sewage treatment plant in Hong Hong | place: USA: Christiansburg, Virginia | collected... | reverse complement strand
ATTTCGATACTAAAAATCGAGACTCAATTTGTTTGAATTGTTCTCCTTTAAATAACTTATAGAATTTTGTTATTTTGAAGGATTTTGATATTAAAATTAAATCTAAAATTATAAAAAGTTCCGAAAAGAAAATAATTTGAATAGAGTAGATTATCTTTGTAACAATAAAACAGCCTTCAGCCTTATTATTTATATCAGCAATTATAATGGGGGTAAGAGGTCATAAAATAATTAAAGAGATATTCGATGTTTAGATCAGGTATCAAAATCCCCATGAAATGGAGGCATTAATCCCCCAATTTTTGCTACTGGGCTTTTTTGGCCAATTCCAGGTTTGAGAACAGCTTGTCCTTTTATATTCATCTTTCTGCCATTTTCCACATATGCTACATCTCTGTAAACCGGATGCTTTGTCTGTGAGATTGAACCAATGCTCGGCCATATGATTTGTAATAAATAATTATAAAAATAAGACTCCCAAATTTTTTAAATTATATCATTAAATTAAGACTCCATACTTTTTATAAATTGATTAAATATGTTAATAGGACTAGTTATTTTTAATCGAATTGAATAAAATCCATGTCAGTCAGACCTTGGTCTACTGATCTTAGCCAACATACTTATGCCTTTTTATTAGTTTCATCATTTTAGTTCATATCAATAGGATTAGTGAATCTTCCATATCTAAGTTAGTTTATAATGCCTACTCTCTCTTTATCTTAACTATTTAATCTGTTGATTCAGTAACTAGAAGGTAATGACATAATATCAAAATACTCACAAAATCATAGAACGAACGCCGTACATGAGCACAAGCACCGTGATCAGGAAGATAAACGGATTGGCAAAAATGCGCAAGTTCAGACAGGGATAGATCCGTTTTGCGTGCCCGGGAATGACCTTGTCGATCTGTTCCGAAACCCAGCGAGCCCCCACCAACAAAATGTAAAACTCGTTCTCCTGTAATGGATGCTCCCACACATCCCGAATCCTAGGATTCTGGTAGCTGATCGATTTCATCTTCTACCGACTGGTCTTCGACAACTTCCGCTTCGATTCCTCGCTCCGTTCCGCAAAGTTGACATCCAGGCTGCGGCCGAATGTGCCCTTAAATTTGAGGTTGAGAGCGTTTTGGCTCTGTTGCAGTCGCGAGCATTCGGCTCCATGTTCCGCCAGATGGGTGAGAGTGCGTTCGAAACATTGGGCAAGGGTGTCATCTTCCTATTTTTGGGCGGGTCGTTTTACGTAGCGTTGGAGTACGCTTCTGTCGAGTTCCAGGAACTGTTCGAGGACGGCCAGGAAGCTGAAACTAGGCGTCCATTCGGTCTGTTTCTTGAGCAGTCGGTAGAAGTTGGCGCGTATGGCTGAGACAGCGGGCAGTTCGTAGGAAAGAAGCTCGGTCTTCTTGGCCGCCTGGACCCAGCGTTCAAGTGGACAGCGGGCGAGTCGGTACCATCCGTCTTTGGGGTTGGCCAGTTCCAGTTTCCGGACCAGTTCGTGGTCAGCGCCCTCTTCCCTTGTGAGCAGGAAGCACCAGACACGCATCAGGTAGCGCACGTTCTGGCTCTTGCCCTGGCTGGAGATGGCCGAGTAGTGTTCGGTGGCACGCAGGAAGTATTACTGATAGACCTACAGCGCCTCCCCGCTCAAACTCTTCCGCCGGCTGTCCACCAACAGGAACAGCACTCCGAAGTGCTGCGCCCGTAATTGATACTTGGACTCAGCTCTACTCTCAGCGGTCCGTGTGTAGCTCAACAGTTCCTCGACCACGTACAGTTCCAGCAATCCCCTCAACCTTTCCAACAGCAACCCCTACTTGCGATAGCCGTGCTGCAGTCCGCGGCGCACGAGGGCCAGCATTGGGTTGCGACTGAGCAGCAGAAACATCTCGTCCTCGCCCTCGTCCTCCCCCGCCGGTCGCTTCTCCTCGACCTCCGGCAGCCCCACCAAAGCCTGCACCACGTTCGCCCAAAACCACTCCCACCCGCCCACTAAAAACTTATCACCCAACTACCGCCGCAACCCCCGCAGCATGCCTGACTGCTGGTTGCCCTTCGCCGGGAACTAGGCCAGCACGCATCTTGGGAGCAGTTTGGAGTCAATGAGTACAGGGTAGTCGGCCGCTGCGATGACTGCCGAGAACAGGTCGCCTCCCGGACCGAAGAGTTTGGTGGTGAGTTCGACTTCCTCGGCCCATTTGAGAGGAGAGTTGCGATAGTAGTACTAAATCCTTGGCGGCACCAGTCCCCGCTGCCCGTTACACCCGAAGGCACTCTCGACGAGGAGCCTGATCTTGTCGTGCGAGGGGTGTTCATTAAGCCCCAGTTAGCGGCCAGCCAGAGCCAGCTACTGGAAGGATTCGTATGGTGTTGCTTTCGACGCGCTACGCATATTATATAAATCTCGAAGCGATGCTAAAACCCTATCTGCCTATCAAATTGATGATGATGCATGCACATCAATTTTGCTGTAGTAGGCAAGTGTGACTTGATATACTATCTATGTTGATGGTTGGTGAGCAACTCAGTACAGATCAGGACTGACCGTTGGGCAGGTGGCGGGGCAGGTAGTTGACCTCGTCGTTGATGTAGTAGAACAGCACGCAGGGGTGCAGTTCGTCGTTGGCCTACCCGCTGAAGGGCAACTCGTACTTCTCGTGGCTGCTGTTTTTGCTGAACACTATCTTCTCACTCTGCTGGTCCACCGTCGCATGCACCACATCTCCTTTCCCGAACTTGATCGCCTTGACCGTGTTGTTGTACTCCGCCTTGGCGTGCGACCAGCTGCCCCCGTTGGCGCTGATCATGTACGCCCCGTGCCCGATTGTCCCGAAACTGAAGGAGTAGTTCTTGCCCTCCACCACCCGCCGCAAACAGAACCCCAGAGCCAGCCAGTTGCTCGTACACTCGTTTATCTCAAAACTGAAGGTTTTGTTCGACACCTTCCCCACCCCCGGCTCCATTATCGCGAACTTGTACCCAGAATTGTTTGCCGCCTTCACCCGCAACTCGCTCACCAGCTTCACGTCCGGGTGCTTGAAGGTCGAAGAGAACTTGTAGCTGGTCTGCCAAAGGGTGGTGCTGTTTATCAGACTCATTATGCTCGCCTGGTACTTCGACAGACGAGAGTTCACCTCCTCCATCGAAGAACTTATCGAACGCCGGATGCTCTCGCTCGAGTCCTTAAGAGACTGCCGCAGTTCCTCCTCCCCCATCTCTGCCCCTCGTCCCGCCTGCTCGCACAACACCGCCGCCAGTTTCTTGACTGTGACTTTTAATTCCTCGAAACTCCCAGGCACTGCCGCCCTCAGCAAGGCCTCCTCGACCAGCAGATTGCCATCTGAGTTTTTGATCAATATCTGGTCAAGTGTGTGGCTGTAGTAGCCTTGAAGTGCAGTTTCTATGTTTTCCAAATTGGAGGTAATCTCATTCTTGTACTTGAGGAATAGCTTAGTAGGAAGAGATTTACTTCAAAAGAAGCGCGCTGGTGTTCCTTGGCAATGTCGAGCATGATATCGATGTTTATTTACTTGCCAGACCCCCGACTCGCCTGCGCACGTGCTTACGCCATCACCATTTTCAGCGGACGCGTTCTGGGTTAGCCAACCGTACTTGTGCTTCTTGTGCTCTGCCTACACGCACGCGCAGCAGCACACCAGGTTCTACAAACAGCTGGTCTCAAGACAGACGATGTTCAGGCTCTCGTGGTCGTGCAAACCAGCCTTAGCGCACTTGAGATATTGTATGGGTTGAGGGGTCGAGTCCATAGCTAAATAGTTATTGATATAATTCGCATTAGAAATATAATAGTGATCGTTGAGATGATCGGCAACCTGAAAGTGAAGGTCCGCTCGAGCAAGGACGAACAACCAAGACGCATACGCACCGAAACCAACGAGAACAACAAAAAAATCAGCTTCTACAACAATCCCAAACCCAAAGTCCCCCTCGCCGAGAACCGCAAACTCAATAATGAAAGCGACACCCTCAACCTCAAGAAGCAGAGACCCATCAAATCCATCGCCCTCAAACAGAATTCCACCAAACTCAACACAGAAGTCAAGGATAGGGACCCGCTTACACACGCCCACCGCGCAGCCATTGATAAAATTTTCGCCCCCAAACGGGAAGTGCCTGCTCTGTCACTGCATCGGAAAGAGAAGGATGAACGCGAGAATAAGTAATCAAGTCGGTTGGTGGGAGCGGCCCGATACGTATTCGAGGACAAGGTGGGGAACGGAACATTTGGGATAGTGCACAAGGCAAGAGACAAACGCACGCTGGAGGTAGTGGCAGTGAAGCGGGTGTTCCAAGACAAAAAGTACAAAAATAGAGAATTGGAAATCCTGAAATGCCTCAATCACCCCAATGTGCTGCGCATCCGTGACAGTTTCTTCACCTACTAGGGCGACAAGTAGTACCTAAACGTAGTGATGGACTACTTCCCGAGCAACCTCTACGAGAGCCTGCAGAAGTACCGCAACAAGGGGTAGATGTCGCGTCTAAAACTGAAGGTGTTCGCCTACCAGTTGTTCCGCGGCCTGGCCTACCTCCGCACCATCGACATCGCCCACCGCGACATGAAACCGCAGAACGTTCTGGTCAACGACAACAACTGGAACCTGCTGATCTGCGACTTCGGTTCAGCCAAACGACTGGTCGCCGGCGAACCCAACCTCGCCTACATCTGCTCCCGCTGCTACCGCGCCCCCGAACTCATCTTCGGCAGCACCAACTACGACACCCAGATCGACATGTGGTCCGCCGGATGCATACTCGTAGAAATGGTCACCCTCGAACCCATCTTCCGCAGCGACAGCAACATCGACCAACTCGTCGAAATCATCAAAGTCCTAGGCACGCCCTCCGACCAGGAAATACTCGAAATGAATCCAGACTGCGAACTCGACAAGTACCAGTTCCCCAAAATAAACTGCCGCCCCTGGGAAAAGGTACACCCTCTTCTATTCAGATCCTCAAAAAGAAACAGCTCGGCGAATAGTTCTACGACCTGCTCTCACAGGTGCTCCGATACAGCCCTGCCCGCAGGCTGACTCCCGAACGGGCACTCCAGCACCCCTTCTTCGACTAACTCCGCGAAGAAACCACCTACACGCGGCTGCGCAAGGAGTACCAGATCGCCGACCTGTTCGACTTCGGGAAGTGGAAGGAGGGCGAGGGCAGTCGGCTGCTGGAACTGGTGCCGAAGTGGTACCGCGGCTGAGACGATAATTTGTATTTTACCAGTGTACGTGTCGGCATATTTAAAAATTTATTAAACCCACATATTTAATATATCTTTCCATGGCCTTCAACCCCCAAGACTACATCAGTCCCTACGTCACCCAAGAGGAAGTCCTAGAAATCAAAAAGGCATTTGATCTCTTCGACCGCGATCTCGGAGGTGCCATCGACCCCAGAGGTAACTCACGCATCACCCAGAACTCAAAGTCGCCATCAATTCTCTCGGAATCGAAGCCAAAGCCCAAGCCGTCTATCAAATGATCGCTGAACTCGACAAAGACGGAAGTGGACAAATCGAATTCCCAGAATTCTTCTACATGATGACTACCCGTCCCTCCGACAATGAAACCAGAGACGAGGTTCACAAAGTCTTCATCACCTTCGACTCACAAAAAACAGGTATATCCCCACCCACTCAGGATTCATCGCCCTCAAGGACCTCAGAAAGGTAGCCAAAGACCTCGGAGAACTCACCGACGACACCAACCTCCAAGATATGATCGAACGAGCTGATCTCGACCAGGACGGTGTAGTTTCAGAGGAAGAATTCTACGCCCTAATCACCAAAAAGGCGCATTGATCCAACAACACCCTTATTTATGCAATATCAACCGTACACCACACCCACTCCACTACTCCTCACACACAATCACCCCTCCCCATCCATTCTCTAGCAAAGCAAATAGCCCTTAGGATCTATGTAATAAATTGATATCGAATCGAGTGATGCTGTCGACCATAATCAAACGGAGCTTCGCAACCTCTGGGCACCTACTGACCTGGGGCCAGACCACCTACGGCTGGGGCAGACCCACCAACTCCCAACACTGGACCCCCGGCTTCGTCGAAAACTTCAACGACGTCATCAGCGTATCAACTGGACAGTACCACCTGGGTTTCGTCACCAAGAACCACTCAGTCTACACTGTGGGTCTCCCCGACGAGGGACGTCTCGGACAGGCCTCCAACAACGACGCCTAACTCCCCCGCCAGGTCTCATTCGACAACCCAAACGTCAAAATCGAACGAGTCAGCTGCGGCACCAGACACTCCCTCGCCCTCACCAGCGACGGCTCAGTCTACGCCTGGGGCTACTCGGGCGCGTTAGGAGCTGAAGCCGTGAGCGCAGGCACACCCGTCAAAATTGCCCAAAACCACTTCCAAAACGACAAAGTCATTGCCATCGCTGCCGCCAACGACTTCTCGGCCGCCCTCTGCGACCACGGCCACTTCTACACCTGGGGCGAGGGACTGCAGAACTTCTCGAAGTGGGAGCAGAAGTCATTGGTGCCCGTGCACAACGCTGAGGTGTAGGCCCTGCTGTCGAAGCGCCACGCCAAAATAAAGAAATTCGCAGCCATCGACCGGTTCATCCTCCTGCTGCTCGACAACGGCCGCATCTACTGCCGGGGCATCAACAACGGAGGTGTCTTCGGAGCCAGAACCAACCCGCTCGTGACCAGCGACCTCAACCTGCCCTCCTTCAGCCGCACCCACGACGAACTCTACAAACACGAAAAAATAGTAGATTTCGAAGCCTCCTCCAACTCCCTCATCTTCCGCACCGAAACCGACCGCATCTTCTACAACGGCTTCCACTCCAAGTGGCAGCCCACTCCCTTCCCCCTCCAGGTCAAGGCCCGCAAGATCTTCGCCTCCGAGTCCAGCGTAGGTGTGATCTCAACCGACAACAAGGTGTACTACCTCAACGAGAAACTCATCGACGACAGCGACTTCGTGTGCAAACAGAACCGAGTGTTCGTGAGCGAGGACCCCAACCTCAGCGAAGTCATCGACATCGGCGGCACCTACCACCTCCGCTACGCCCTCGTCAAGTGATTATCCTTGACTAACAATCTCGTCATTTTTCAATAAAGCCATCCGTACAACCATAGAAATTTTGATTATCCGACAGAACTTTAGATACACATCAAAAAACTTCCCCCTCACCCCACCTCCACCTTCACCTTCGGAAACTCAGTGTGTTCGATGTTCTCGATGAGCCACTGCATGGCCGCCGGCAGTCCGCTCTCCTCCTGCTCTCGAATGGCAGTCACGGGATAGATAGCCCAGTTGCGTTTGAGCTTGGCAGTTCCTAGTTTTTCGCTGATCTGTTCGAGATTCATGGTGGCGACGTCGCGTTTGTTGGCCAGGACCAACACCACTGCCTCCTGCATGTCCGGGTGACTCACTATCCGTTGCAGTTCCTTCGCCGCCAACTACAAACGCTCCCCGTCCGAACTGTCGATCACGTAAATCAGACCCCGCGCCTTCTAGAAGTAGTGCGTCCACAAACTGCGCAACTTCTACTGTCCCCCCACGTCCCACACCATAAACTTCACCGTCTTGAACACCAACTCCTCAACGTTGAAACCTATTGTAGGAATAGTGCTCAGAACATCGCCGAGTTTGAGCGAATAGAGAATTGTTGTTTTGCCCGCACCGTCCAGACCCAGCATCACCACCTTGCACTGCTTCTTGGGCAGCTTCTTCGCGAACAGACTACGGATCAGATTGCCCATTATTATTATAAACACAAAGACAGAAAACTCATAAAATCAGCAATAAACAATGCAATTACCCACAAAAACAACTAATATAAATCATCACAACTGGTCGTTCTCGATCAGCTCTCCCTTCACCCCATCCAACTTCTGAAAATGCTAGTCTTAGTAAATATTGAAAAAAAGGTTGTTGGCGATAGAATCCCTAAGCATATCCTCTTTTGGTGTTTAGACTTATAGATTTTTGCCAATCATCTCAATCTCGATCCGATGCACGAACTCCTCATCGTAGAAAGTACCTTCCCAGATAGTCCTCAGTTCCTTCCTCGTCCAAGCAAACATACAAAATGAACTGATCATTATCGGCTACACGATGGCATCGAAGGGAATTGGGGTGTTGCTAAAGACATTGATGATATTCCAAAGGATAGAACCAACGAAATAGGTGCTCACAGTCGTAATAGTGTAGATATTGGTACTTCTGCATTTGTCAAATCTTCGGAGATAAGATACCAGCAGTCCAGGCAAGAAAATAGATGCAATTGAAATCCATGTACATTTGAGACTGTAGGTCGGCGCAAGCACTGGAATTTGAAACTAGAAGGGGTTATTGTTAGAAAAGAGAAAATAGATCTGAAAGTTAAGTTAGTTTAGTAAAACTGATAGTACATCGCCAACCGTAACCATAACCAATACCAGAAAGTAAGATAGAAGAGCAATTTTGAAAGATACGAATTTAAATATTTTAATGAAACTCACCACCATGCACACCGATATCACATCAGATAAGATCCAATTCTTGTGAGAGTACCACCAACCGAACAACACACCCAAACCGCATGCAAAACCAACCATGTCCATTATGCGGATCTTGAAACGACCAATAGAGAATCCTTACTTTAGAAACGAATGCTAAAACAGAAAAAATTAGGCCTAAATGAATACAATTGACACAGCGATCGTGCCACAAATCCAGCTTAGAACTTCGAGAATCACGTTTGAGATTTCTGGCAGGAACAGTTGGAGCAATCCAAAGGTTAGTAGCAAGGCCACCACAACGATAATGCACCCAATGTCATAATTGATGGCAAAGTTCCCAAAAGATTTAAGTCTGGAAAAAAGACTGGCAACGAGGAGGATGATTGTTGCACAAAAGCTGATCACAACTTGGCTCCATTAAATAAAGATGGGGTTGTATTGTATGTTACAGTTGACATAATACGAAAATATGCCTATTCCTGTGACATTTATTTGAACAATATCGAAGTAATTGCTAGCTGTGAGTTGCTGAGGACAGTTATGATAGATTAATATGTTGCATGATTTTTAACCGCAAAAATTTTGACTGAGCGAAGGTACGAAATGACCGTAGGCGGTCGAGATAGCAATGGGTTGGGAGAACGGTACATTTTGCATCTGAAGTTTGATCGGCAGATTTTGAGCGTATTATTCCTGAGTTTGGGCATAAGAGTATAGATAGGCGGAGCAATCAAAGTTGTTATATTTGGCCGTGAAAATAGTATTGATGGACTCACCGTTGTACATAAGCACGTTGTCGTCAGCGTTGAGCATCAGCAGTTCCTGACCATGCGCATTCTCAATCAAGAATATTAAACAAGCAACTAATACTAACATTATCTTAACCTAAATAAACTAATAATAATTTCATCTTTAAGCAAACACGCCCAACAAAACCTGATTATACAAATTTTTCAGGAACATACAATCCATTAAAAATAGAAAATAAAGAGATTTTACTGTTGATATTCCCGTAAAAAAAAAACATACAAAAGCAGCAAACAAACAGGGATCTTTGAGCCCCATTGCATGCGGTGCTGCCGGTAGATGGGGTTTAGAATTAGAATTGGAAGAGCAGTCAAGTTGTTAATATTATTTTGATTATAGAATGCAGGGAAACAGTTCAGTCTAGAAAAATTTACGTGACTTCGAAGCCCTCCTCGAAAAATGTACCTCTTCCCCCACCCAGACAAAAACAACCCCGAGGCCCTCTCCCAACTCTACAAAATGATGAACTACAAACCCACCAGCAACAAAGGAGAAAAACTTACCACAGAACAAGTCGCCAACTTCCTCAAAGTCAACAAAAAAGAAGGGGAAACCTACGACGACATCATGTACTACGATGACGCCAAAATCAAAGTAACGCTCACCTCACTCAGGAATTAGTACTGCGACAAACCTTCCTGATTGCCAAAGGATACTTCGACCCCAAGGAGTACTTCCAAGCCATCAAAATCGACAACCTCGACGACCAAACTTTCGACAACAAGATCAAAGCCATGTTCAGCTGATCCCATCCCATATTCTGCCACCATTCTTACATTAAAATTCATCTCCCGCCCTCAGTAATTCCAGAACACTTAAATTATACCCTCTGAGCGCGATCGGTTCAAGAATATAGTTTACGATTGTTTGATAAATATTAATTGATGGAGAGTAGCGAATCGTACTCGGTAAAAGGAGATCAGTTCATGAAAGAAGCCTACAAACGACTCAAAGGTACCTACGGCACCATTCAGGAAGTTTCTTCGGCAACATTGTCAGCAACAAAGGCGAGCGGGCGGAGTAGGCGATCGAGATGTTCAAACAGGCAGCCACCAACTACAAACTGGCCAAAAGATGGGACGAATCCGCCAAAGCATACATCGAATGCGTCGAGTGCGACAAGCTCTGCAAGGGCGGACAGGCAGCGGACTTCTACCTGGAGGCAGCCAATGTCAAAGAAAAAGTAAACACTGCATGTAATCAACGAACCACTCAGAATGCATCAAATTTTTGTAGACCTCAATCCAGCTTTACATCTCCTCAAACAGGATGTCCAACGTGGCCAAAACTCAGAAAAGAATCGCATAAATATACGAAAAAGACGGAGAATACACCCTCGCAATGAAAAACTACAAAGAAGCTGCAGAAAACTACAGTCTCTAACAAAACAACACCAGCAACTACAGCTCATGTATGCTCAAAGTAGTAGACATCGGTATCTACTGTGCTGCCCCCGACTATGGAGAAATGATTAAAGTAACAGTCGATTTAAGCAGATCCTCGAAAGCATTGCAGACAGGTACATGCAGAGCAAACTAACCGCACCCTCGGCCAAAGAACTGTACTTCAAGTCAGTCCTGCTTTTCCTGGCCAACTAGGACGAAACAGGAGCGGCTCAGGCCATGCAACGCTACCTCAACAACGACCCCACCTTCTTCCAAACCAGACAGCAGAAGTTCGCTCAAGCCATGATCACCGCCGTTAAGGAACAAGATCTCCCGCTTTTTTCGAATGAATGGTAAATCTTCCCTTATTCAGTTACAAATTCAATGAAATTATTCCCTTCGATAAGTGGAAAACCACAGTCCTTACCAAAATCAAGTCTCTCATCCCAGAACAACAAGGAGCCGCTCCCGCCAAAAAGGTCGAAGAAACAGAAAAAGAGCCAGAATTGTGATGGAAAGAGTTTGCTTATAATACTCTATTTTATTCTCATAGAAATAATTTATATTATGGCCTATCACGACAATAAGTACGCCTACCTCACTCCCGATCGAAAACCTGTGCCTGACACTCCTTTCAAAGGCCTCTCCACCACCGATGCCAAACAAATATATACCAAATACAACCCCCTCGCCTCCCCGTTTTAGGAGAGGACAGAGTTAAAGGGCGAGATTTAGAGCGGAGATGAACAAATCCGATAAAAGCTTAAGTGGTTTTAGATGAGGGCAGCAGAGCTGAGAGTTTACTTGACTGAGAGTCCAAAAATAGAACGAAGAAAGATTAAGTAAATTTTTGATTGGGGCTCAAATGATGGACTAGACAACTTTCAGGAGAAAAAGTTACTGAAGGAATTAGGATCGAAAGTGCGTGGACTCATCAAAGAGAATCATGAGCTACGCCATCACCTCTATTCTGACGATATCAACGAACTCAAGATTGAAAACTAAAGGCTAAAAAGATTAGTGAATATTGTAAATAAGGGCGAGGAGGTGAGAGAAAAGATATTGAGTGAAGAAAATTAGTATATGCGAAACTATATCGAACAATCAAGCGCCCCAGCAAATGCAGTACAAAGATCCTCAAACAAAAATTTAAAGCCATTTATAGGAAAAATCCAGCCTAATACTCCAAATTAATAAGAGGAGGAAGAACCCAAGTTACCACTATTCGATGCTGAACCGTTGAGCTTAGAACGCCTAAAAAATTTAAAAAAATATTTCACACTCTATATCAATACTACTATCTAGCAAAATGATGAGAAACTTCAGGCCCAACAAAAATATATAGATTCTTTGTAAAAAAGAATAGGCCAGCTTGAAACAATTGAGCAAAAGATAGATCACTTACAGTTTTAGCGAAAAGTTAAACTTCAAGAGTCTGGAAAAAAAGTAAAAAATTATACTAGTGCAGCCCCTGTGGTCCATGGAGATTCAATTGAAAGTTAGATTGCTCACGAGCAAGAGAGCTAATAGAAATAAATTGTACAAACTAAAAATTTAACCGTTTCCAACTATTTTACATCAAAATAAAGGGAAGGGTCTAGTGAACCTATAATTAGAAAAATCGATCAGAATTCTTAATAACTTTTTGATGAGATATTAAGACTGAGGGAGGAAAACCAAAAATTAAAAGAGTATAATTTGGATTTAAAGGAAAAGTATTAAATTTAGTTGGAAAAACATATAAAAGACAATGTAAAAAAATAGGAAATACAATTTCGATTGCAAAGACTTGAAGCATAACATAAATAGCTTACGGTCAAATTTTAACGAAAAAATGAAACTTTTGCAATATAAAAGCCTAACTAAATTGAAAATGTAAAATGAAATCGGTATTTTGTGATTCTAATCTTAAAATAAATTTTTACTCTTTTAAATTTTTGTTCACTTTTATTTTTATTTATAGATAATTGATCATTCTCCAAAAAGATCAACAGAAAAGTTCTTCTGAACACTCATTTTTTTAGATAAATGGTATAAAATAAAATAGTATAGCTTGCTGTATAATTATTTTTACCTTTTTATTTTCATAAACTATAAATATAAAAAATAAGCTGTTTTTTAATAATCAAATCTTTTTGTGTCTTTCTTTTTCATTCAAATCCCTAAACAATCCTATTCAAAATTATACTCAATTTTTAATACATATATTATTTATAGAATACTTTTCAAAAAAAAAACACCATTTACTTTAACTACTTTATTTTTTTTAGTACTATTAATAAATAAATATAAAATTA
>ERZ724520.1259-NODE-1259-length-13002-cov-4.624006_pt1 | contig 13002 bp, 12 predicted proteins | sample MGYA00376053_ERZ724520 | MGnify/ENA primary metagenome ERZ724520 (study PRJEB28724, sample SAMN07190886) | activated sludge metagenome | isolation source: activated sludge of sewage treatment plant in Hong Hong | place: USA: Christiansburg, Virginia | collected... | reverse complement strand
GAAGAGTGTTGAAGCCTTTATCAGTAAATAAAAGAAATTATATGAAACCGAAAGTGCTAAGTGGAAGCATATTACTGAAGAATACTATAAAATTTCAAACTCAAGAAGAGATTCTCGTCTCTCTGTAGTCCCTTAACGAATCGATAATTATGAGTACTTTACTAAAACTGCATGGAAAGGAGAACGATAGTACTCAATAGTGTTCCGCCGCAATGAAAACGGGCAATAGTAGCTAATTTTAGATATCATGGCTTTTCCTCTGTTCAATAGATATTATAAAACTGTAGAATTGCTAGATCTCTCTTTCAGTGCGTCCCACAATCTGCTTGCTTTCGCTGTTGATATGAAAAACAGCGAGAAAAGGTAGTGCTTTATAATAAAGACGAATGGTAGCCGAAAACTAGTTCATTTTGGCACAACTGATAGACTAATAGATGCGCAAGACATAGTTTTTGCATCTTAAAAGTAAGTGTACTATATTAAATCTGAAAATCATCGTCCTTGCAAACTTTGCTTGACAAACATCTAAACAGGGGAATCTAAAGAGTTATTGTTTGAATAGAATGAACAATTCTATTTGGGCCTAAGAATGAGCAAAGATAAGAAATACTTGTTTTTGTCAGGAGTGAGTAAGACTAATTCAAAGGTGTGGATGATTAACTTGAACAATGGTGGTAAACTAACTAAAATTTGGTAAGGCGCTGGAAAGGTGTATATAAACCACGCTTAGAACAACTTTATTGTGTGGACAGTGAAAGAATTATCCGAAATAAGGCTGATAGCTGATCAAACAGTTAAAACTCTATTGGTAAGAGATAACACTAATCTGGCCAAGGTGGAGGGTAAGTCTATTTATTGTTCGGGGGAGGAAGAGGTGGTTGAAGATATAGATATTTTGAAAGGTGCAGTAGTGCTATACGGTTACAGCGTGACCAAACCTGTCTTGACTGTTGTGAAATATAATCAAAATAAGGAATAGTTAAAAGTTAGTGTTATTAAGGCAGCACTTCCTTTCAGCAATGGAACAATATCTCCTTGCACCAACTAAAACTATCTTGCAAATTCGATACTTTTTGCTGTCTCCACTCCCTTCGTTTACGAGGAAGTATATTCCTATTCACTCGAATAAAACAAGTACGAAGTTGTCCAGAAGTATGAGCATACAGGATAACCTATAAAATCAAGCAGATACAAAGTGGAGGTGGTAAATGTTCCAGCAACTGATGGCTAAACTATCCCCCTCACCATCATCGCACCAAAAAACAAAAAAGAATCAAAACTTTTGCTCAACTTCTACGGCTGCTACGGAATGGCGAACCGCGTCGGCTACGACAACGTGACCATCGCTGCCCTCTAAAAAGGATGGACTGTCTGCCACGCACACATTCGAGGCGGGAACGAGCGAGGCAAGAGATGGCACGCCAAGTCTCAAGGCGACAACCGCAAAAGAGCCTGGCTGGATATTGAGGAATGCGTGGGCTACTTGCTGAGGGAAGGCTACACTCACCCCAGTCTGCTATTCCTGGGATCAAGTTCAGCAGGCGCTGTCAACCTTTGGAATGCTGTTCTCCGGAAGCCTTTTTTATATAAAGGAGCTATTTTTCGAGTGCCTTTCCTTGATGTGCTGACCAGCCTGCTCGACCCAACCCAGCCCCTCTCCAACACCGACTACGAATAGTTCGGAAATCCCATCGAAAGCGTGGCTGCGTATCGGCAAATATCCGCAATTTCTCCCTACGAAAATATAGTCCCCGCCTAATTCCCAGCGATACACGTGATTGCTGGCCAAAATGACTACAGAACGCCCATTGCTCAAGTCGCTAAATTTGTGAGTCGATTCAGGGACAGAGCGATGATTAATGGCAAACTGACCGAAATCGGGGAGAAGGGAGTCACAGTGGATATTTCTGCAACAGGCAGTCACTTGGGATAAACCAGTATTAAAGATGAAAACTACCGAGGCTGCGACATGTTCGGATACATGGACTATGTCATCAACAACTGCAGCAAGGACTGCACAAAAATTGACGGTTGAATGATGCATCATATCTAATACTACACTAATAGCAAGAATAGAGCAAGGATCATCACAATTTAGGCTTGGGCCATTTTTTATAAATTATATATCCGCTATATCCCACTGCTCCAACCACAATAACCCCTCCCGCAACTGTTCCGATTGTGGCAATAGTTCCACTCGCTGCCAATGATTGCACAGTTGCAAAGGCAGAACCAGCAGCAACATTTCCGATTCCAGCCTGAATCGCAGCTGCAGTTGATCCCGCAGCGATTCCCGAAGATGTAAAGCCTGCTGCAGTAATTGCTCCAACAGCAGCTTTTGACACAATTGCAGTTCCCACTAGAGCTCCTGCAGTTATTTTTGCTCCGTAAATAAATATTTTGCTTCTCTTCGACATTCAAAATAAATTTTATATCGAAGAGACATATTTTGGCAATATAAAATTAAGTTCGGATAATATTGCCAATAAAATTAACATAATTTAATATTAAGATAAAGGTTAACAAACCAAATTCCTTCTTGTGAATTATTCATAATTTTACTGTTAAAAATATAATTAACAGAAAACAATGTTAAACAAGACTTTTGGCATCTTTTGGCATTGTTAAGACTTATTTAATCATCCACAACTCACAATATGCAATATCTACATTGTTTTCCTAAACATTTGAATTATAATAAACTTAAAAATAAATTAAAGAATATATTTTGTTATAAAATGTTCAAAAATTTAGTAATTAGATCACTTAACTCTTTCTTTTACTCGTATTTGATTTTAAGATTGCCAAATTTTGTCAATCCTTATAATTTTTTAATTATAATTTTATCGGTTAATCATTTGTCGTTATTGTCTCCTTTTTCCTAATGACCTCCAAAAATCTTGAATCCAGCAAAAATCAAAGCCCCAATCAAGGCCAGCCCTCCAGTTGCAATTCCAAGTGTTGCTATCGCCCCAGTTGCTGCCAGTGATTGCACAGCTGCAAAGGCAGAACCAGCAGCAACATTTCCAATTCCAGCCTGAATCGCAGCTGCAGCTGATCCAGCAGCGATTCCCGAAGAGGTAAAGCCTGCTGCAGTGACTGTTGCCGCAGTAGCTGCTGTAGCTGCCACTGTTGCTTCAGCTGTGACTGCAACCACCTTTAAAGCAGAAGTTTTATGTTTTTCTTACCCTATTGCTTTCATATAATCAATTATATTACATATAAAGATATTATCATATCTTGCTATCATTTATTACGATTTCTTATCGTCATTCATAAGATAAACATCATGATTATTCTCTAATAAATGCTTGAATTAATAATTGATTGAGTCATAAATTATTTGAACATAAATCATCATAAAGCCGGCCTCAACTCAGACTTCGCTTTTTTAATTGCTTCAATAATTTGGTTTCTTTCTTCAGGTCTATTAACCGTATTATATCTTCTGGCCCAATTGATCAAATTTTCATAAGGTCTCTCGTTCGAATGGGCAATGGCACTCTGCAAAGTATTGTCAGAATAATCAAAGGCCTCCATCAAAGTTAGCGCTTAAGGTCTCAGCTCATCGAAAAGAGCTTCACGTTTTGCGTTAATCTGCTGGAAGGCTTCTGGAGTCAAAATGCCAGTTTCAAACACTCGGCTTGCCCTTTCGATGATCTTTTATAAACCATAAAGAAGACTAAGTTTGATGATAACTCCTTTCAGTTTTGAACATTCAATTTTTTTAATTTCCTTGAGGTAAAATGAGTGAATGGTGTAGATCGAGTGAGCGATTGAAGCATCGACCAAAGTTAACCCTGCATAAGTATCCCAAGCTTGCTTTTCAGTTAGCCCCTCTTTGATTCCTTGAGATAGTTTTAGGCCCATATTCTTTATGGAAACACAAGCAAAGTTTTTAAGAATCCTATTGACAAAGAAAGGACAACCCAAGCTCTTTTAATCCTTTAAGTCAATTGTCAAATCTCCCTTCTTTAAATCTTCAAGATATTGTATACTGGGAGGAAGTGCTTTTCCTTTCTGTAGATTCACTAAGTTTTTAAATAAAAAGCGAGCGACTTGTAACATGAGGACAGTGAACTCACCTAAGTCATAACAAAAATACCTTCTAATGTGAGGGTAGGGGACAATTAATGTTGTACACCGATCATGCCATTATAAAGATGGAAACCATGACCTCCAGCTGATCTACGGACCACTTCAGCATTGTTTAGACTCTCCATAGTTAGGTAAGCTTTTGTTGCACTGGTCAAAATATGAGCTTAGTTGAGTCGATCAAATTTGTTCTCTTTTGCTTGGCTATAGACATCTAGGGCTAGTTGGTTGATGTTTTTAGCAGTAAAGAGGAACGCATAACACTAACCGATTCTTGAGATTATTTTTGCTTGTTGAGTTTGATATTAAAGAATTGGTATTTCTTGTCCCTTAGCATCTTTAAATTGTCTCCTCAACAAAGAGTATCTTGTACCAATCGTGACTATCTTCGAAAACTTATTAGCAACAACAGTTGTAATTGCTGACCTAGTGAGCAACATAGTGGCATAAGAGATCTTTTCATCTCCTTGCAAAGAATATTTTCCCTCTTTCGACACAACATGGAATTTCATAAGCATATTAGTCCTAGGAATTCTAGTATTTTTAAAGATCACATAACCGTTATCTTTGGTAGTAAATCCCTGTTTTGGTCCAATATCTCCAACTTCCACTCCTGGCAGTGGTTTAAATGTCACTGGATCCCTGACCGGCACCAGAAAAGCATGGAGTCCGTGGTTCTTATTATCAATGATGAGTTGGGCAAAGAGGGCAGCATGTGTGCAGTGGACTCCCAAATCACCTATCCACCATTTAGTTGCACTGATGCTAGGAGTGTTAATGATAAAGGTTTCATTAGATTTATCATATGTTGCCGTAGTTTAAAGTCGTTGAATGTCTGATCCATGAGCCAATTAGGTTTGGGCATAACAACCTAAAATTTGACCCTTGACTGCAGGCTCATAGAATCTCTTTCTTTGCTCCTCGTTGCAAAGATTATCCAAAGTAGTAAGGAACATGACTGTGTGTAGTGATAGAGGTGTGGCATAAGTAAAGAAATGTAATTTGGTTGTTTCAGTAGATCCTATTGCTGGAAATTGACGGTGATAAGAATGAAACCTGAGAAGTTTTTGAGCCATGATTTCCATCATATCGTGGCGCGATTGATGGAGGAAAGAAGGATCGAATCGAAGGATAGGATCATTGTCGACTATATTTTGCAATTAGAGGTAGCGTTCATGTCCTTCCTTTCCGCCGTAGATTAGTTCGGACAGATCCTTTTTGTTGAAGGAAGCTTTCTTTCTTTATGCTTCTAACATCTGGTTATTATATTGATCTTAGTATGATGTAATAGTTAAAGTAAGAGTTGAAATATCATTTACTCAGGATTATATACACAAAAAAGAAAAATCATCGGCAGTCTTTTTGAATGCCAAACATTTTTGGTGAAATAATACTTTTCTAGAAATATTAAGCATGATCTTTTATATTGAAGTCAGATGTTCGAGGAGTCAATGCTTTCTATCTGATTTTCTTTAACACTTATCCAATACTTTCTTTATCATTTAGGTTTGAAATGTCATATTTTTTGCCCTTCTTTTTGAAAAATTTCTCACGAAGCACACTAATTTCTAAAGCCTCTGTATCTTATTTTGTAATATCTTTTGCATAATCCTTTCTTTACCTTTATTAAATCATTAATACTATTAATTTAGTCTAAATGTATTGCTGATGTTAGAAAAAGGAGACTTTTTGGGAATTTAAAAATTTGAATTGATTAGTGGCTCCAAAGAAAGGAGAGGATATTTTTTTCTATCTGATATGTTCGATGACTAATCGCAAAATTTAATCAAGGATATTTCACAGTCATCGAACTATTTAATATTTTAAAGAGGCTTTACTTTCGAGTTTGGATAGCTCAAACTCTATTTTGTATTTTATTTTAGCTGTTGGCAGAATAAAAGTGACTTAGTTTGCATTTTTAATTGCTATTTTAGTAATTAATTTTACTGTCTTAATTTGGCAATCTCCTTGCTATGCTGTGACAATATTTTAGTAATTTACGTATCGACTTCCTTGATAAATTTGGCTACGTTATCTTTTATTTCAAAGTAGAGCTATTTAAAATCTCTCTTTTAGGGATAGGTTGAAAACGTACGAATTGCTAAGGAGGTGAGATCCATAAATCAGTTGATTATTATATAATTAAAAGTAGCAATTGCATCAAATATCATCGACTTATCAATCTTTTCAGTTTTAATATTTACTCGTACTGCTATTCGGTGATTTTTATCGTCAATAGATTCTCTTCACACTTCTATTTTTATGTCCTTCTTTTACTATCATTTGTACTACTATTAATTTGTAATCTTTTCATTGAATTTTATCTTCTTTTATCCATTGAAATATCGTGTATCTTTGCAATTTTCAACTAATTTTTAGAACTATTACTACTTAAATTAGGCTATTGTATTTTTGCAGTCCCGTATTTACTTACAATTTTGCTATTTCTCATTTACTAAAATTTTAAAGATTTTCTGCATTAATTTTTTGCTAATTAACAATTTTGAGTATTTTTTTCTTTTTTCTTGAAAGATGAATGAGAATTTTTAGTACTGGAATAAGAATTTTCCTTTAGATGAGTTTTATTTAATTTAGATGATTATCTTTTCCAAGGAACTTATTCATAACATTAGGTGCACTTATTCTGATTTGATGGATTAGCCAGTAACGTCTCTAAAAGAGTAACGGAGGCATAGAGATACTTAGCGATCTTTTGGTTCTTGAATTCATTAATGAAATTATTTATCTTGCATAATAAATCTGTAATCTTTGTCATAAAAATTTTACTATTAGTTTAAGATCAACGAGCTTTTGGACAGCTTATAGGTCGCCTTTCGATATTTCTTGTCTTAGATTATGATATTTTTGCTGAATATCAGCGACTTTGCATTAGACAGAGGGTATTTAATAAGGTTTTAACGAATTCATTAAAAATAAAGTATAACTCATTGGTTGAGAAAAATTAGGATAAAAGTGATGTCGTCTATAACCGTAGTGTCTTCAACTGTCCATCGATCGTAGGCCATCTGTAAAATTGCATCACAACACTATTCCAGTTTTCCCTATTTGTAGTACGGCACTACTAACTGTAAAATCTAATAATTTTGTATAAACTCCCATACACCATCCGAAGCTACAAGTATAAATTTGTCCCGTTATTCTACTTGAAGTTGAATGATCTAAGGCTAATGAGTCACTCCTATTGCTTTTGAAACATTGTCTCCAATCGACCGAGACATAGCTAACCCCTGCACATCTTAATCAATAAAATTATACGTTGGTTGGGCAACCATACACGTTGTGGTCCAACTTGGTTTCCATGTTCATCTCTAAAACAATGAACTTTCCCTCCTTTTTTCAAAATTCTTTTCTTTTCCTTCTCCAGGGATGGTTTATGGTCCTCTGAAAGGTGAATTATTTCCCAATTTTTTTTATCAACTTTGTTATAAAACATTTACTCTGCCTCGCTAAGATGGCTCTAGAGTCTCCAACATTAGCGCAAGTTAGCAAACCAGTTTTTTAAAGTAGGAGAGTTATCATCGTGGATCCGCTTGTTTGGGCATTCATTTCCTTAGTATCATACAACTATTTTTGAATGGTTCCGTAAATATGTGGAAAAATAAGATCATGCCCTTTTCCCTTACTAGAATTATCTTTGAAAAATTAAACCAAGCGACGTGCTGCCAGTTGAGATACTAAATGTCCATGAGCGCCATGCCCATCTGCAACTGAAAATAGGTGAGTGTTTTTATCGAGTTAAATAGCAACAAAACTGTCCTGATTAGGTTTCGAGGGGTTACTGATGAGGACTCCTTGTCTTGTCCTATTAGCATATTTGATATTCAAATTGATTGGTTAAACGTTGTGTTCGGTTTATTTTCGCTTTTCGGTACCATACTTTTCCTATTTCTTTAATCTGTCCAGCTTTGAGAGTGACTATGCCTTCGTTGAGTGCTGTTTTTGATTAAGATAATCGATAAGATAAGACTTATTGTTGCTACCTGCTTTAGTTTTTCTTAAGTCGCGATCAGCAGAGTGATAGTGGGAATTCTTTGAAGTGTGATGAGAGAGTGATTTATCGATTTTGATGAGAGGAATTTGTCCTTGTGGGGTATTGAGCAGCTTTGACTTGATACTAGCCGATTTCATCCGGTCTCCAGAATTTGAACGGACATTTATTTTCGAGCCCGCGAGATAGTTTTTTGAGAAGTTAAGGTTGATTGGCTTATCTGCACTTTTAGAAGTCGATCTAGGTTTAGATTCTATTTTAGTGAGATAATGATCTTTGGGAACATCGACGGGTAAAGAGCCGATCTTTCTTTTCAGATCGATAGGAGTATTGCGTTTTTTGATGCTATCTTGTTTGATAATCATTATGGGATTTGTCTTCATTGTTATTCTTAATATATTACAGGGGACTTCTGTTATATCTGAACTTTAATGTATTAGACAACTTAACTGATAAAAATTTAAGTACAATTAAAATTGGCATATGATGATAGGATGATAAGATGATGGGATAAACTGAGTTGATGTTGATTATATTATAAATCTATAAATCCGTAAATGGTAAGTGTTTGGCTATGCAGGAGAAACTATCGTCTTTCTTCGGAGGGCTGACCGGCAGTGTAGATATCGACATCAATTTTGATTTAAAGGAGAATCAAAAGTACCATAAGGTACGCAATGGCAAGGACAAGATTAAATTGCCAGTCTACAACAAAATGGATGATATGAGCGGCACGGTGAAGGTCGTGCTCAAAGATACCAAAAAATTGGAGCATCTTGGTATCAAGTGCTTTCTTGTCGGATATTTATGTACCCTTCTTTTTACTCAGAAATATACTCCAACAAAGATCTGTCCACTGAGTTCACTTCTCTCCAAAAGGAACTAGAACCGGCTGGAATACTCTCTTAAAATAAAGACTACAAGTTTAAGTTCACTAACTTCGAAAAAGACTATGAGACTTTCAACGGAATAGCCGGACGAGTTAGATACTTTATCAGAGTGGTGGTCTCAAGAAAGTTTAATATCGTTAAATAAACTGATTTTGCAGTGCTGTTGCCGGACGAGGAAGTCGAAAGGACTAACTAAGTGATACCAATGAAGATGGAAGTCGGTATTGAGGATTGTCTTCACATAGATTTTTAGTATAACAAATCCTTCTACCATCTTAAAGACATTATTGTCGGCAGAGTTAACTTCCATCTTGTTAAAATAAAAATCAAGAGCATGGAGATTGCCTTAGTCCGAAAAGAAACATTCGGAACTGGCACTGTCACGAAAACTGAGACAGAAACTCTGGTTAAGTACGAAGTGATGGATGGATGTCCCGATAAAGGAGAGGCTATTCCAATTCGGATGTATATGAAAGGAATTCAACTGGCTCCATCATATAAAAACATCCATAACAGACTCTCTGTTAAGTATTGGATCAATCTTGTTCTGTTGGACGATGAGGACCGGCGTTACTTCAAGCAAACCTAAGTCCAAATTTATCGTAAACCGTGATTTAGATGTGACTTTATCTTTATTATGAAGATAATGAATATTTACAAAAGCTGAGGAGAAATATTCAATAGTAATGCTTCACAGATAATCATCTCTTTAGATGTTAAATTGATTTTTCAACATCCATCAATCTCGAAAATAGTAATTATTTTTATCTGAGAACTGATTTGAGACGAAGATCAAGAGTTTATTACTCCAAGATCAGACTGCCTCTTGCCTCTGAAAGTGCTACATTATCGTTTTTTAATTTTTAATTGTCCAATTTTAGCTCATTTACCATTTCTGCTAAAGAAACCAGTTGTCTCTTACGTATTTCCAGCAATTTTTTCTTCTCCTAGTCCATTATTTATATATCGATAGATTATCAATTTGGTATTCAATATCATCAATGATCAATATAAGTAAATTACTATCAAATCAAATGATGTTCATCTTTATTATCGTTTCTTTTACAACGACGAGCTCTTCAATCACATGATTGTATTTCTAACGAGTAATTTCGTACAACTTTCGAAGTTCTCGGCATTCTGAACTTAATTTTTCATTAGATTTACTCATGGCTTCAACTTTGCGACCGAGTTCATCTTTCTAAGAGCAAGTAATATTCATTAAATCATTTAAGCGAGCGTATTTCATTTAATAATTGAGTTTGAGATTTTATTAAAGTAATGCTTTTTGCTAACTTTTAATGCTTTTATCAGTGAAAAAGTGTTTCAGTTTGCGTTAGGCCTAAAATTGCGCCCTCAAATCTTACAGTTGTAAATTTTTATCAATATCCATTCGGTCCCATTTGTTGAGTTCAGAGAGTAAGAAAGTATTTAATTTTTGCAAATATTGAGTTTCTAGGTAAAGAGATTTTCCTAAAACAAATACTCTTGAAAAATGTTTTAAAATATTGGAGATGAAAAGCGAGGTTGTTTCTTCATCCGCTCTATAGAGTTAGAAAGAAGTTTTAATTTTACCATACATCTCATCGAGCTATTTCATCATTAATAGTTTTTCTTGACTACGTTCCTGTTTGTAATCTTAAATGATTCCCTTGTCAACCTCCAGTAGGTTTGGGTCTCCTGCTGGTAAATTTTTTGGAATTTCCTTATTGGAGTCAGCCAGTCCAAGGTAAAGTTCTTAACCTTCAAATCGACCTTAAAAAATAAGGGCAGATGCATTCAATGCCTGCATGAGGTCCTGTCCTGCACCTTCTTTCAAAATATGATAACGAAAATATGTCATTTGTATTACTTATTCTGGTATTTTGTTACAAAGTTTCTCGAAATATTGAATATGTTTATGATAATAACTGATTTGCCTATTTTTTACTGATATAATGCTTTTGCAGAGGGCACGGACACAAAATCTAGAAGAGACGAGCAAACGAATACGTTTATTGGTCAGTGTAAGATGGAGAATTTCTGCAGGAGTCAAAAACTAAAGAAGAGTAGCAAAGGCTTAGATGTCTTTGATTGCAAGTTGTTCGATAGGTGGTCCCGGTATTATAGGTTTTAGCACCTGCTCTTGTTTTTTCTTTCGTTGGATTCTACCGTGTAAAATTTAATCAAGTTTTTGCCTCGTCGACTTAAAGGTGTCTTCGCCTTTTGAAATTTTCTGCAAACGAACAATAGTCTCATCCTTGCTCAATACTTATTCTTGAAGCTTATTGATTACACTGAGCAGATTCTTTTTTTCTTCCTCGATTTTCCCCAACTCATCTCTTAACATATTTGACTCACTCTTGCTTTCTTCCAAATTATACTTTAAAGTTTCTTATGCCTCATAAAATCCTCGCTTTATCTTGTCATTTGTATCCTTAAGCACTCTGTTTTATTAAACTAGAGATCTTGTCCGTTAAGCGAACTTTGCCTCACACTTTCTGAGAGTTTACTAATGCTGCTCTAATTTTTATTGGGCTGCAATTGCATTGAGACGAATTGACTAAATGGTTTTACGTTAGCTGCGAAGTATTTCTACTAACTGCAGCAGTTGTTTTGCGATGATGACTAACTGTTCGATGCCTTGCTTTCCTAAAGTTTATGTATGGTCTTTTGGGGAAGCGCTTGGGAAGATATGAGGATGACTAAGATACTGATTGAGTGATGCTTAGATAGAGTGAACAAGGGCGAGGTTGAAAGTATCCTCGGCAAAAGGACTCACTATTTATATCTTATTTATCTTACGGTTCATTGATTACTCTGATTTTCAATTTTAATACAAATGAATAATTTAACCCTCCTTCAGAGTCGATCTAATCATTCAACAACAAAAAGCAGTTTCAATCCCAACTAAACTGTAATATATTTTGTCCATACTATAAATATTATCCCAAATAATTTAGCAACAATTATGATAAATGAAATGTTTTTCATTAAAAATATCATACGAATTTAGCGGAATCTGCTACCTCTCTTTCAGGGTCTTAGTAATCATTCAGCAGCAACAACATTTTCAAAAACTGCCGGGATTGAAATCTCGTATATCCAAATTAATAATTATTATCCTAGACTATGAGCAAGATTGATCGAAGAAGAATATTCAGTAATGTCGAAGCTAAAGCTTAAAATATAAAGTACTCCTTCCGATTTGGATGGGGCTTCAGTCCCCACCCTGAAAAGGCATGGAAAGGAGGTTAGGATGCGATTTACACTTCATAGACTGTTCTAGCGATCGCTGATGGAGTTTCTGGCTGGAGCTAATTCGGTATTGATTCAGGAGTTTATGCTCGCAAATTACTAGCCAACGTAAAGGAGTTGATAGAAGGGCATAATGAGATGTATTACATTGAACGTCCGGATGAGTTGGCAATCAATGCAGTTTTGATGAATGAAGAAAAAGGCTCATCGACCCTTGTCATCCTCACAATTCATCCAGCGACCGGAGTGGTGAGAAGTTATCACGTGGGTGACTCCATATATGGCGTTTTCAATGTCAATGGCTCGCATATCCTGGCCGAATAACAGCAAATAGATTTCGATATGCCCTATCAGGTTTATGGAGGGAAGATGAACATCGTTCAGCCGGGAAGTTTACAAAAGGGGAATATCTCAGATGTGTTCAGAGGAGTGTATAATCAGTTCACCCGCTCAGAAGTGAAATAAAGTACAGTTATTGTTGCTTCTGATGGACTTTGGGACAATGTATATCTTGACGAAATCAAAAAGATCATATCCGATAAAAGAGCCAACTTAGCAGCAAAAGCTAGATTTTTAGTTGAACGTTCACGATATTATTTCGATTAAAATTAATACTGTTCGCCTTACTATCAGAAAGCAATGCTCAAAGGTGTGACTATGTAGAAGGGAGGAAAAACAGATGACGTAAGCCTCGTTGTTGCAGAGATAGTTTAAGAGTATCTTTGATTAATTTCTCAATTTTATTTTTTATTTCAATTACTGGATCCAGTA
>ERZ724520.1255-NODE-1255-length-13020-cov-9.598149_pt1 | contig 13020 bp, 12 predicted proteins | sample MGYA00376053_ERZ724520 | MGnify/ENA primary metagenome ERZ724520 (study PRJEB28724, sample SAMN07190886) | activated sludge metagenome | isolation source: activated sludge of sewage treatment plant in Hong Hong | place: USA: Christiansburg, Virginia | collected... | reverse complement strand
GGGCATGTTAGAGGCCAACAATAAAAACATGGATGTTAAAGAAACCTTTAATGACCTGTGGGAACGAATTTGTGGAAGGAGATATTGATATTTTAAACAATTAGGATTCTCATAAAAGCTTGGTGAAAAAATGCAACGATTACTTAGAGAGTTTAAGAATTCGTATTGCTCCTTTTGCCACTAAGATGAAAACAATTGATCCTATAATTAAATCAGGGAATTTTGAATTGGTAAAGTAAACAAGGATGCCCGCCACGATAACTCCAATATTGACGATAACATCATTACTGGTAAAAATCATGCTCGCCTGCATATGGGCTTCCTTACTTTTTGACTTTTGAAGAAGGTAAAGTGAAATAGCATTTCCAATTAAAGCAAAAAACGATATAACTATCATGGTTTGAAATACCGGAACTTCCTCAAATCCTAAAAATCTCCTTATTACTTCAATTATTCCAAATAAAGCTAAAGCCATCTGAAAGTATCCGCTAATTTTCGCAACTCTTTTCTTTTTAACAGCTGCATGGCCAACCGCATACAAACTTAATCCGTATACAATTGCATCAGCAAGCATGTCCAAGCTATCAGCAACTAATCCCATCGACCCGGAAAAAAATCCAGTTATAATCTCTAAAACGAAAAGCGAAAAATTGATTAGCAAAACAGTCCAAAATAATTTTTTTTCCTTTGAATGATCTTCATTAATAAAGAATAGCTCGCTTTCCTCACTATTAATTAAAGCAGCACCAAGGTTCAAATCATTTACAGCCTCATAAATCCGATTTATGTCGCTCTCATGATAAATGTATAAATTTCTATTCGGTATATCAAAATCCAATTTCACGAACTCTTGCCCATCTAACTTCATACGGATCATATTTTCCTCAGAAGGGCAATCCATTTTAGAAATATGAATAGTTGATTTTTTCATTTAGCAAAAGTACAAAACATGAAATTAATGGATGAAAAAAATAATTGATTGAAGGCTAATTTTTTATAGAGATTAATTGCGTTTCGCCTAATGTCGAATTGCTGCTAAAGCAGCTGGCTGTTTTAGCTCGTCTTGAAAATAAAAAAGTAAAATCCTGCAGATTTTCTTTTTTTGTAGTCTCAACTCCATTTAAGCAAGCTTAATGGATTTTTCAAAACAAAAAAGGCCAATGCGTTGCATTGACCTTTTGCACTTATCCGTACCCTACGGGTTGGATTTATCGAACTTTATTGATGATTTTCAAGCAATTAGAATTCTCATGAACTCTCGTAATTGGAAATCGATTATTTAATCTTTATCCCCATCTTTTTCTTTCTCTTCTTCTTTTTTAATCAAAGAGCCATTTGAATCAAAAATATAATCAATATTATCAATTTCAGCCTCATAGCTTACTTTTCCTGATGCATCAGTAATTTTAGCTGATTCTTTAACCTTTTTACCAGCTAGATTCTTTGCAATATAATCCGCAACTCCTTTTGGCAATTCAGATTCTTTAATTTCAATTTCTGACTCAATAAATTTACCATTACTATCATAAACAGCGCAAGTTTCTATTTTGTTAATGTGAAATTCGGCTTCGTAATTTGTGTCTTCTTTTTCCCATTTCTCAACTTTTGCAGCTGGGTATTGTTTTTTTAAAGCGTCTTTTACCGGAGTTGGCACATCTGCTTCTTTTACTGTTTGTGCATTGGCTAGACTAAGTCCTAAGCCTAATGATACGATTGTGAATAAGGTTTTCATTTTTGTTTATATTAAGTTTATGGTACAATACTAAGAGAACAATTTGAAGCAAATCTGTAGTTATTAAAATTTATAATTGTAACCAATTCTGATGACTTGAGTTTCATAATAGTCTGAACTAATTAATTTAAATCCTTCACCCTTAATTTCTTTTCTAATTACCATTGTATTTAAAATATCTGTTGCATTCAAAAATACTTCACCTTTTCCTTTTTGGATTGCTTTTTTAATTCCAATGTCTAATGAATAGCGTTGATCGATCTTACCTTGAGGAATAATATCTGGAGCTAAATATATCGAAGTCACTTGAATATCAAATTGCTTTCGAAGATGGAAGTTGCCATTGAATTTAATATTACCTGAATATTGTTGCTGTCTTTCAGCTTTGAAGGTATGTGCAACAGGATATTTGTTTTCAACCGAAAAACCATCAATACGATTTTCATATCCGCTTACACTTAAATTAAAAGTTGACCATTTTTTTACATCTTGTGTAAACACTAATTCTACTCCTGTATTGTAACTTTTACCTGCATTTTGCATGATAGAATAGATAATGGTACTACCGGGAACCGTTGTTGCAATACGTGTTATAGTTCCCTCGGAAATTCGGTGGTATAACGCTGAATAAAAATAACCGTTCTTCCATGTTGTTTTATATCCTAATTCAAAAGAATTCGTGAATTGAGGATTGAGTGCAGGATTTCCAACTTTTAAAATTTCGGCATCATCATACTTGGGGAAAATTCGAATATCAACTTCTCCAGGTCTGTCTACTCTCCGATTATAAAAGGCAGATATCTTGTTTTTGTCATTTATTTTAAATGCAACTCTCACGTTGGGGAAGGGTTGAATATAGTTGTAGCCATCACTTTTATAAGTACTGTGTTCAGGATTTACCTTGTATTGCACATCAACATATTCTGCTCTCAATCCCGCTTCAAATTCTATTTTTTTACTTTCATAAACATACGTACCATATAAGGCAGGAATCGTTTCCGTATAATTTGCCCAGCCTCCAGCATTTGTATCTAATGGTGAATTAATGCCCGGAATAAATTGCATGTTTGTTGGAATATTTCTTCTCCTGAATTTAATGCCTGTTTCAAATCTCCCATATTTCAAGGGGCGGACATAATCGAAATTAATATCAGAAACATGTTCGTCTGAAAGAAGTTTAAAAGCATCATAACCAATAAAGGTTGGCATTGTATTCGTGAAAAAATACTTTTCATCTTCTTGATGAAAGGTATAATTATAGCCAACATTTAATACGTGACCTGGCTGCTTGAATTTGTGCTGAAAAGCTACTGCTGCCGTTATAGTTGTTTTTAATTCATCTTCTAAAAATTGCCACAATCTTTTTCTCTCTGAATAATCTTCATTAAAAAATGGCTCATCTCCATTGTCAAGAATTTTTTCGCTGCTGAATAATCCTGATACGGTAAACATATTACGTTCATTCATATTCCAGTCCATTCCGGCTTTTGCAGTTCCAATGGTTGTCGTGCGATTTCTCTTTGTTTGTTGATGTATAACTAACGTGTCATAATCACGATCCACAAACTCATTCTTATTCAATGTTTGTGTATACAAATAGTCGCCTTGAAAAAATACATTTACTTTATTTTTTCTGTAATTCAATGATAAGGAAGGATTAACCTTTGGTGTGTTTTGAAATTGTGGTCGTATCGATGGTAAATTCACTTTTTTGATCCACAAAGCACCTAAACCACCTGCGATTCCTGCTTTGCCGCTAAAACCATCCTGCTTAGTCTTTTTGTAGATGATATTTATGATACCGGCATTTCCATTGGCGTCATACTTCGCTGAAGGGTTGTTGATGATTTCAATCTTTTCAATAGCAGACGCTGGAATATTATCTAAACTCGATTGATTATCAAATCCTGAAAGTGCTGTTTGTTTGCCATCGATTAAGATTGTAACTTTTTCGCTTCCTCGTATTTGTACTTTTCCATTTTGATCTACAGTAACACCTGGAAGATTTTTCATCGATTGTAAAACGGAGCCTCCAGCCTGAGCAGTATTATCACCTACATTAAATGTTTTTTTATCCATTTTTCCACTCACTTCGTCTTGCTTTGCACTCACTTCTATTTCATTTAGTGTCTTTGAATCTTCCTCCAATGTAATTGTTCCTAAATTTAAAAACGAACTAAGACTACCTACCAAAACTGACTTTTTTATGGATTGATATCCAACATAACTAACCTGTATATAATATTCGCCCTGCTTAATATTAGTTAGCGCAAAGAGACCTTCTTCATTTGTTACGCCTCCAGTAACAAAGGAGCTATCTTTAGAGCTTTTCAGTGTTACACTAACGTATGGCAAGGGTAAATTGTCTTTTTTATCTTTCACTATTCCTGACATAGTAACTTGTGAAAAGATAGAAAATGAAAAACTCATAAAGATGACTAGGGTGGCGATTGATTTCATGATTCGTATTGCAATTTAATCGTGAAAAAAGTAAGTGAAGGTGTGAGAGGAATTAAGGTAGCCATAATTTACTTTATGCTTATTAATTGCTGCAATTTGTTTTACCAATGCTAAACCAAGTCCGGTTGATGTAGAGTCTTCATTTTCTTTATAGAACCTTGTAAACAGTTCATTGTCTTTTGCTTTTAAAGGCGCTCCATTATTTGAAATTGTAAAACTAGAAGTATTTAAGTTTATTTTAATTTCTCCTTTCTCTGGAGTGTATTTAATGGCGTTAGAAAGTAAATTAGAAACAATTATATCTGCGAGCATAGGATGAATTAGGACTGTTATATTATCTATAGAACTAGTTATAGTTAATTGCTTTATTTCAATCAGGTCTTCAAACTGCTTTAATTTATTGGTAACTATATTTGAAAAGTTGATGGTTTCTGTATTGGTAAATTGATTGTTTTCAATTTTAGTCATCAATAAAAGAGTCTGATTTAATTTGCTTAATCTGTTTGTAGTTTGACTAATTTCTATGAGTTGTTGGGCAAGTTCGTCAGTTAAGCCTTCTGTCTGTAATAACAATTCTATTTTATTTTTTATAATTGATAACGGAGTTTGCAATTCGTGTGAGGCATTTTCTGTAAATGATTTTAGATTATTAAAGTCGTTTGAAATTTTTTGAGTCATTTTTTTAATTGCTTCATTTAGCTGCTCAAACTCCTTTGCTCCATTAGATTCAAAATTTAAAACTTGATGATTTTCTATTTCATAGTCGTTTATTTGTTTAAGTGTTTTAAAAAATGGTTTCCATATTTGCTTAGAAAATAAATAATTAATGGATACGAAGACAACGATTAATAATCCTATGATTATTGAAAAGGATTGAAGAATGGTTTCTATAAGATCATCCGCTTCAAGCAAAGATTTGCTTACGGTACACGTATAATTTTTGTCTTCAAATACAACATTAAAACTAAGCTGCTTATACGGCATATCCTCTTGTTCTTCTTCGATATAGATCATTCTATCATTTAAACTCTCTTTGCTTGGATTTTTAGATTCGGCAAAACTTAATAGTTCTTCAAGAGAAATAGATTCAGGTAATTTTTTATTTTTAGTGATATAGTTTTCAATTTCGCTTTTCTTAATGTAAAGCGCTTCTACAGCTTCTTCGTTCATAATTTTTTTTAGCTGAAAGTAAAAAACAAATCCTCCAGCTACGAAAATAATCAACGTTACAGCAAGTAATACCAATGTGTTTTTAGTTAGTAGTCTCATTGTGTTGTGAATTTATATCCCATTCCATAAACTGTCTTCATGTAATCTTGACAACCTTTTTCAACTAATTTTTTTCGCAGATTTTTTATATGCGTATATATAAAATCATACGAGTCAGCCATATCCATATCATCTCCCCATAAATGTTCAGCAATAGTTTCTTTTGTTAAAATTCTGTTTTTATTGCTAATTAAAAAGAGTATCAGATCATATTCTTTTTTTGTTAATGTAACTGAAGCACCATTAACTAATACAGTTGATTCATTTGGCTTTATAGTAATTTCATTAAAAACAATTTCATCATTGCCATCAAATTTCCTTCTTCTTAAAACTGATTTTATCCTAGAGTTCAACTCTGCTAGACTAAAAGGTTTTGATAAATAATCATCAGCGCCTAAATCTAAACCTTCAATTTTATCATCTACAGAATTTCTTGCTGAAATAATGATAATTCCAGCTTGTGCTTTTAATTTTTTAAGCGCTTTAACAAGGTTTAGTCCATTGCCATCAGGCAGATTAATGTCAACCAAAATACAATCGTATTGATAAAGCTCTATCTTTTCATCGGCAGATTTAAAGTCAGTAACGACTTCGCATAAATAACCTTCTTGTTTTAAGAAGGTACTTATGGATTCCGAAAGTCCTTTTTCGTCCTCTACCAATAGTATTTTCATTTTACAAATTTGAATTAAAATTCTGGAGCAATTCTGTACCCTAAAATTAACAATAAGAAGCTTAAGTGAAAATGCCAATCTTTTGTCGTCTTAAGCAAATTTCATTGAGTTTCACCAACAAAAAAGGGTCAAAGCAAAGCTTCAACCCTTTTTCATTTATCTGTACCCTACGGGTTGGATTTATCGAACTTTATTGATGATTTCCAACGAATTAGGATTCTGATGAATTCCCGTAGTTGGAAATCGCTCCTTTAATTTAAGAATTGCCAATATTTTTCTTTGGATTACTCTATTAAACAAACAACGATTACTGGCTGGTATTCTTTCTTATCCAAATTGAACCATTCTTAGTAGTAAATTTATCAAGATTCCCTTTTGTTGCTAACTCATTTAATTGTTTTTCGCTTTCTGCTCTTGGTGTTCCTGAAAGTTCCGAAAATTCTTTAGCTGTCAAAGAATTGTACTTTGCAAAAAGTGTTTCCCAATTTTTACTGTATTCATTTTTGATTGCTTTTGGGTGAAGTTTTAAAACTGACGTTTCATAAAAAGCATACGGTTTTGAACCATACACAATTTCCTTATTGCCTGAGTTGTCTAAAAAGAAAATCGTTGGAAATCCTCTTACACCATATTCTCTTGCTAATTTCAAATCTTCTTCAAAAAGGTTTTTTGCTTTGCCTTCGTAATCCTTTTTCAATTGCACAGCATCTAATCCAACTTTCTTAGCAGCAACCTCTAGATGTTCCCATTTTGCAATATTTTTCTTTTGCAGAAAAACCATTTCTCGGATTTCTCTTAAAAATAAAACAGCCTTTTTGTTGTCCTGCATTTGTGCAGCTTTAAAAGCGATTGAAGGAGGATAAGAAGAATGTAAAGGATCTTCCAGCCATACATCTCCGTCAATAGGCATATCGTAATATCCACTTACTTCGTCCCAATGCTGTGCTACATCAGATGGCTTGTTTATGCCACCGCTGTTGTAATTCCAATCAGGCAACAAACCTCCCATGCGGTATTCAATTTCCATATTGTTACCATACTCCAATTTCAGTTTTCGCAGTTGAGGCTCAATGCCCCAACAAGAAGAACAAATCGGGTCAGTAAAATAAATGACTTTGACAGGTTTTTCTATACTGTAAGTAGTAATTTTTGTATTTGTTGTACTGTCAGGTATTCCACAAATTCCTTCTACAGGGTCACACATCAGCGGATTATTATTTTCTTCCATTTTATTTTTTGTTTGAGCTCGGCAACCTAAGTTGCCGAGCATTATTAATACTATTAATATTTTTTGAGTTAATTTCATTTTTTAAATAGTTGTAGTGAAAATGCAGTATTGGCAAACTCATCTAATCGGGTAATCAAATCGTTTTCTAAGGTATAGATTTGCACCCATTTTTGTTCTAGCACCTCGCCATTACTTTTTATTTTTTGTTTTTCGCTACCTAAAACAATAACTGTGTTTTGGTCAGCTACAATTTTAGTTACTTGAAAATCTAAAACATCTACATTAGTCATAATATTCATAATGAATTTTACTGCTCCTTCTTTACCTCGATATGTTCCATTATAAGGAATGCCCTCTGTTCCGTGGTAAACCCATATTGTATCATCAGATAAAGTTCTTTTTAAGGCTTCCATATCACCTTTGCCAAATGCGGTTAGCATTTCTTGCACTACGTTTTGTGCTTTTGTTGTTTCTTGTATCATTTTTAAAAATTTTAATTGTTATTGTTGTCACAAAACTATAACACATCAAATGTATAATCACTATGGGTTTCCTTTTAGAAAGTAGTTTCCTATAGGAAACTACTAAAGAGATTTGTAATTTTGTAATTCAAACAAATTAATTGAGGTCGATGAAAAAGCGCGCTAAAATAAACTCTACATTAGTCTGTCAAGTAAGAATGCAAGCAATTAATGATGCAATGAGTTTGTTGTCTGGAAAATGGAAGTTTCACATCTTGGGAACACTCATTGAAGGCAATACATTGGGGTTTATGGATTTGTTAAGAGAAATAGATGGAATTGGAACTAAAATGCTTTCAAAGGAACTTCAAGATTTGGAAATGAATAATTTGGTTAGTCGAACAGTAATGAACACAAAGCCAATAACCGTTGAGTATTCTATAACAGAATATGGCAAAACGCTTTCTTCCCTTATAGATGAATTGGCAAAATGGGGAACGGCTTATAGAAAATCTGTCTATAGTGAAAATAAAAAATAAGATAGGCACCGGGTTGGAATAACTAAATCTATGATTGCTGTATCCAGAATAAATAACCTTCATTCTTTAGCATTTTTTGATCTAACTAATTCTAATCTTTCCTTTTGCTGAATTGATTTTTGATAGTGCTCATAAAACAAAATCGATAATGCTTCAAGACTCGCTATTGTTTCTTCAGCCATTTCATCTGTAAAATTTTCAAATCCGGGATATGATTTTAATTCATCAATACTTAATCGTTTTTTAGGTTTTGAGTTCATGCTTTTTTAGTTTGGTTTTGGGTGAACCGGACTCTAACTCGCAATTGCTTCATTATCAATGCAACTAGAAATTCGGATTATTTAACCACTAAAATATCGAAATGATTTTTTATTTGAAATTGCTTGATTCTACTTGGGTTTAGAAACAAAAAAGCAGACTATTAAAAAATAGTCTGCTTCTGTACCCAGCGCCGGACTCGAACCGGCACGGTTTCCCACAGGTGTTTGAGACCAGCGCGTCTACCATTCCGCCAGCTGGGCATTTTAGACTCCTTTTTGTCAGTTTCCCAACAATAAGGGCTGCAAATGTAATAGAATTTTGTGGAATAGAAAAAAACAGGCAAAAATAGTATGCAAAACCACTAAAAATGCTATATTTGCGTCCCTTAAACACAACATGGAAACAGACGTTAGAATATTTTCAGGTAGCGCTACAAACACTTTAGCAGAACAGATTGCAAAATCGTATGGTAAAGATTTAGGCAAAATGTCTCATTATCGCTTTAGCGATGGAGAAATTCAGGTGTCTTACGATGAAAGTATTCGTGGACAAAGCGTGTTTGCTATTCAGTCAACCATGCCTCCTGCTGATAATTTAATGGAATTATTATTGATGTTAGATGCTGCTAAACGCGCTTCTGCCAAAGAAATAATTGCCGTGTTACCTTATTTTGGTTATGCTCGTCAGGATAGAAAAGATCAACCTCGTGTAGCTATTGGCGCTAAATTAGTAGCTGATATGTTAGCATTAGCTGGTGCTACTCGTGTGATGACAATGGATTTACATGCTGACCAAATTCAAGGATTTTTTGATATTCCAGTAGATCATTTATACGCTTCTTCTATATTTTTACCATATATCCAAGGTTTAAATTTACCAAACTTAACTATTGCAGCGCCTGATATGGGTGGCAGTAAACGTGCAAACGCTTATGCTAAACATTTAAAATCAGAAATCGTAATTTGCTACAAACAGCGTACAAAAGCCAATGTAGTGGATCACATGACTGCGATTGGAGATATTGAAGGAAGAAATATTGTATTAGTAGATGATTTAGTAGATACAGGTGGAACTTTATGTAAAGCTGCTGATATGATGATGGAGCGTGGCGCATTAAGTGTAAGAGCTGTTTGTACACATGCTATTTTATCAGGAAAAGCCTACGAAAACATTGCAAACTCTAAATTAACGGAATTGATTGTAACAGATACAGTGCCATTGAGACAAGAGAGTGAGAAAATTAAAGTATTATCAGTAGCCGAATTATTTGCTAAAGTAATTCATAGTGTACAAAACTATGAATCTATCAGTAGCAATTTTATTATGTAATTACACTCGCATTAAATAAATAAAAATAACAGATGTCAAAAAATGAAGCGAGCATTTTAAACACATCACAAAAAACAAAACAAATGACACGAGCGGGAGCGAACTGCATTTGACAATTAAAAACAATTTAAACCAAAACAAATGAAATCAGTACAATTGAGCGGTTCGTTACGTGCGAACGTAGGAAAGGTAAACGCTAAGGCGGTTAGAGAAAAAGGAAATGTGCCATGTGTAATTTATGGTGGAAAAGAGCAAATTCACTTTGAAGCAGATATTCGTGCTTTCAAACCAGTGATCTTCACTCCAAATGCACACATCGTTGAAATCGACTTAGGTGGTAAAGTTTACAAAACTGTATTACAAGAAGCACAATATCACAAAATCAATGATAAATTAATTCACGCTGATTTTTTAGAAATTCAAGAAGGAAAACCAGTAACAGCAAACATTCCAATCGTTATTACAGGTCAATCTGATGGTGTTAAAAAAGGTGGTAAATTAGTATTGAAAATGCGTAAATTAAAAGTACGTGGAATTGCTGCTACATTGCCTGATACAATCTCTATCGACATTACAAAATTAGATATCGGTGATTCAATTGCAGTAGGTGATATCGTAGTAGAAGGTGCTACTTTGTTAAATGCTAAAAACGTATCAGTTGTTTCTGTAACTACAACTCGTGCAGTTGCTGCTGAAACAAATGCTGCTCCAGCTAAAAAATAATTTAAGATTAGCTTAAAAATAAAAGCCTCTTTCGGAAACGAGAGAGGCTTTTTATTTGGGCGTGTCCTTACAGGTCGGGCTTTCGGCACTCGCTTTTTTATTTGTCCTACGGAGCAAATAAAAAGAGCTCAAACATTGCCTCTATCCCTCACGCGAAGCTTTCGTTAAAATCGAAGTTAAAGTTTTAAACTTAAAGTAAACTTGCGTGAGGGATGCAAGCGAAAATCCTTTTGCGGGTTACTGAGCTTGCCGAAGTACTTGCAAAAGATTGCAGCGACAGCCCGACGGTGCCTGCTCTTTGCACCGGCACGCCCAAAAGAAAAATAGTTAATTTAGAACAAACTTCGATTTCAATTCATTCTCTGTTTTAATCAAATGAATAAATAACTTAATTTTTGGCTTTAAGTATTCTTCTTTGTTAATAGCAGATTTTGCTTTAATGAGTTCATATTTTTCGGGTGCCGATAAATCTAATAATCTTGCAATACCATAAACGTTCGTATTATCAAAAGCATCAATCGGGATAATGTTCTCTTGAGACACCCACATATATTCTTTGGTTAATTCTTGAAGCAGGTGCGAAGGGTTTTCAGTAATTTCTTCTTCAAATTGAATAACACCAGCACCGTATAATTTTGGTGTGAGTACTTTCGAAAATTCAATGATTTTAAATACTCTAATCGCTTCAATAGCAATATCCAATTCGCCGTTTTCGTATAACTTAATCACATTGCTAATTTTTACTTCAATACCATAATCACCCATCGCTTTTTGATGCATGAAAGGAATACCAAAATGGGCTTCATTATCTAAACAGTCGGCCACTAATTGCTTATAACGCTCTTCAAATATGTGAAGGGTTTTTGTTTCGCCTGGTAACAATACCATATTTAGCGGAAACATAGGGATGGTGAGTTGTTGTGTTGCCATTTTTTTATCTTTTAATGGGTTTACATAAATTAACTCGGGGATTCTGAAACAAAATTAATGAAAAACCGTGCCATTAACTTAACAGATGGGTGAAACCCGATATTGACTTAGTGAAGCCGCTAATTTACTAAACAAGCCGTTCACATATTTGTTGTATAAAAAACGCTAAATGCTAAATTTTAATGCATTTTTTACAGTATTTTTATATATCCCTATGTTTAATTGATACTTATATCACTATTATGAAGAAATATATCATCATCGGCTGTTTATGCATCGCTTCTGTGTTTGCATTTAATTTTTCTCAAGATTATTTTGAGGTTTCTAAAAACTTAGATGTATTTAATACGCTTTATCGCGAATTAAATATTGCTTATGTAGATGAAACAAAGCCTGGGCAATTAATGAAAACAGGTATCGAAGCCATGTTAGCATCTTTAGATCCTTACACAAATTATTATACCGAAAATGACATTGAAGATTATCGCTTTATGACTACTGGTGAGTATGGCGGTATTGGGGCTTTAATACAAGATGTGAATAATAAGATTACTGTAACTGAGCCCTACGAAACTTTTGCAGCTTATAAAGCAGGCTTAAGAGCGGGCGATGAAATTATAGAAGTAAATGGCGTAAATGTTTCTGGTAAAAAAACAGAAGAAATTACTAATATGTTAAAGGGCCAAGCCGGCACACCAATTAAATTAAAAATTATTCGTTTAGGTCAAACCACTTCTTCTGAAGTTAGTTTAGTTCGTGAAGAAATAAAAGTAAAAGCGGTTCCTTATGCTGATATGCTAAACGCAGAAGTTGGTTATATTAAGTTAACCAGCTTTACAGATAATTGTTCGGGCGAAGTAAAAGAGGCTTTATTAAAATTAAAAGAAAAAAACTGTAAATCTTTAATTTTAGATTTACGCGGTAACCCAGGCGGATTGCTTCACGAAGCTGTAAACATTGTGAATTTGTTTGTAGAAAAAAATAACGAAGTGGTTTCTACAAGAGGCAAAGTAAAAGATTGGAACAAGCAATATTTTTCTTTGTATGCGCCCATTGATACACAAATGCCTCTAGTAGTTTTAGTAGATAATAATTCGGCCTCCGCTTCAGAAATTGTTTCTGGTGCCTTGCAAGATTTAGATAGAGCCGTGATTTTAGGACAACGTTCTTTTGGTAAAGGCTTAGTGCAACAAACCAGAGATTTAACGTACAACACTAAATTAAAGGTAACAGTGGCTAAATATTACATTCCAAGTGGCCGTTGTATTCAAGCATTAGATTATACACATAAAGATGAAGATGGTAGAGTAGAGAAAGTTCCAGATTCTTTAATCACGGCTTTTAAAACTAAAAACGGACGTATTATTTATGATGGAGCTGGGATATTACCAGATGTAAAAACAACTCCCATCAA
>ERZ724520.1252-NODE-1252-length-13031-cov-4.649276_pt1 | contig 13031 bp, 19 predicted proteins | sample MGYA00376053_ERZ724520 | MGnify/ENA primary metagenome ERZ724520 (study PRJEB28724, sample SAMN07190886) | activated sludge metagenome | isolation source: activated sludge of sewage treatment plant in Hong Hong | place: USA: Christiansburg, Virginia | collected... | reverse complement strand
TTTGCCTTTACTTATATTTTACTGTTCCACTTTGTTACTGGCTGCAATCTATTCTGAGTGTTTTTCCTCAATGATAGGGGAAGGGCTGCTATTTGCAATGATTGCTTTCTCAACGGGAACGATTTATACAATTTTTACGATTTCTTATTTGGGCTGCGATTCGACATTGATGTCAGCATTTGAATTTTTGATTGGTGATATCGGTGAAACACTATTTGCTTCTTGTTCTTTGGGTGAATTTTGTACAATTTCTGAGATTTCTTGTATTTTATTGCTTGTATCATTGGGTACATTGTCGTTACTTTTGATGTTAACCGGGCTATCACTGTGTATATTTTTGACTTCTGCTGTTTGGTTGTTGTTTTTGTCTTTGGCGAGTTGTTGTTCAAGAAGTCTCCTCTTCATTTCCTCGAGTTTATTAGACATGCGTATTTATAATGATACAGATGATATTTAAAAGAATGCGCTTAATGATAGGCAGGCATAAATATTGGTGATAACTTATAATCATTGATGGCTGACAACAACGAGGATCAGGAGATAGAGGAACCCGCGCAGGTGGTTGAACAACTGCCACAGCAACCCACTGACCACATCCCTCTCAAGGATTAGTTTAGTTCGGATCTGTCGGAAATTGATTTTCTGGAGTACGCTGAGAAACAGGTGGAGGCGCAGAGTTCGCAGAAGGTGGTGTTGGTAAAACCTAAAAAGAAAAAGATTATACGTAGTTTCTGGTGGAAGCACCGTTGGGTACCATTGTCATAACAAAGGTCAAACAGGCGAACGCGGTCTCAGGGTCAGCCCCTCTCTGGATCAAGCGCTGGGTGAAGGTGAAGTACGTGCCCACTGAGGAGGAACTGGTGAGCTACAGCCAGGAGCAGCAGGGCGAGAAGGACCGCGGGGCACTGGAGATGGCACATGCTATTATCCTCTAGCAAATGAACCAGCAGCATTGATCATTTTTAGATAAATAAGACATCATAAATCTGCCGCCTAGGACTGAACTGCCTCTTCTTTCTGCTCCTCGACCACCTTCACCTTCTTGACCTTGGTCTGCTTCTCTTTCTTACCCTTCTTGTCCCCCTTACCGTTCTGGCTGCTCTCGTTTTTATATTATGTGTCGTTTGCGTTGGGAGTGGGTTCAGCACTTTAGTCGGAGTCACTGGAAGTTGATGTTAACTTCGGGGTGTCTGATGAGATAGGATATGGACTGACGATAATGAATTTGTATCCTTAATTTTTTTATCGGATGGAGTCGATTTCCTTTTGAATATTAGATTCCAATTCTCCGAAAACAGTAATCACCCATAGTTTTTCGACTAGTGATTGGTGTTCGAAAGGTACAAATTTGGAGATTAGATTTTTTAGTTATCGCAGCGGTGGATATTCGTACAGAGTTTGTACTGTTCTAACGTCGCTTTTAGATTCCTATTGTCCTTTTTTTGCCTTTTTCTTCAGTTTTGGTTCTAGGTTCTTGCGAACTACTGCTGCCCCTTGTTTCTCCAGTTCGAAGCATACGAAATCTGCGAATTAGTAGGTTTGTTTGATTTCGCTGTGGGTGAGTTTGAAGGGGGTATCTTTGACGTAAAGATAGCTTTGATGTTGGGCAGCTGCTTACTGTATTTCCTGGCTGCGATCTTGGTGGTTGGCGAATGACTAATTCAAGTTTTGGTGATGAAGTGTTTAATTTCCGAGCAGGAAGATGAGGGGGAGTAGTGCGACTGCTAGTCCTGCGAGTATGAGTGTGATTTTGCTGGAGTGGTCGATGAGTTTGTTGAGTAGGCTCATGTGTGATATTAATATCTTACTGGACGGTGATTGATTGCAGTGCGGCTACCACTATAAATAGATACAAAATCAGCGGGGAGAGTTCGTCCGCGACACTTTGCGCACTGCCCGTTCCAGCGAATCGATGGTATCGGCTTTGTCGTTGGTCTGCAGGTAGGCCTCGTAGATACCTTTGATTGTGTCGGGTTTGCACTACTCGATCTTTGAGGGATCGATGCCTGCTTCTTCCGCCAGTCGGCCGATGAGTAGCTTCATGTGTATGTTGTCGATGCTGTTGGTGTAGGTGTTGAAGGCTTCGACCCACTCGTGCTGGTCGTTGCGTTGGTCGAGGGTGTCGAAGATGGCGGTGATGGTGGGTTCGTTGTGGTTGATGCAGTACTTGACGAGTTCCTTTTTGGTGAAGTTTTTGTATCTGTTGGCTACGATTTGGTCGATGAAGGCGCAGCGGTCTTTCTTCTGCTCCTTCTCGCGGCAGGACTGCAGGGTGTCGGTGCGGTGCAGTACATCTAGTTCTTATTTTTTGGCGCGGCTGAGTTCGACTATCTGGCGGATCATTTCCTGGTCGACGATTTCTAGGTTGGTGTAGAGTTTGAGGAGGGAGGTGTCTCCTGCGCGTATGAACTTTTAGAGCGAGATGCGTTCCTCTCCGGACTGGATGTGCTACTCGTAGAGGAACAGGATTATCAGTTGCGACTCGATCTCCACGTTGAACTGCTACACCTCGGAGTGGTCGATCTCGTAGAGACCGTGCAGGTAGTAGTTGTAGTCGATGGAGTAGAGGGTGTCAACGAACTCGTCGATGTTGCGGTCGAGCAGGTAGGCCTCGAAGGCGGCCAGGATGTTCAGGTCGGACCAGGTGTAGAGGTAGAAGCTGATTTTAAGTTGTTTTTTGTTTATGATGCGCTGCTTGTAGAGGTAGTACACCAGTCCGTTGAAAATTTACAGCTTCTGCATTTTTAGTTGCAGGTTGGGCTATATTACTGTCCGTTAACGGATTTGCTCGTATCGGCTCTCCACTTCACGCAGATATTTTCTTCATACACTCATTAGTACTTCACTGCCCGAGAACTCAGTTTCTCTCCTCTTGACTTCTCAACTTTTCGGCTTCGTTAGCCCTGCTTTATGAAGCATTCAGTCATGAAGGCGTCGCTCTTTAGGATCAGGTCGCAGATGCCTGCTCGTTCTGCCTCGTTGTAGTCGCGGGGGAACTCTATTTCTTTGAGGATGCCTGAGGGAACGGGGGCGAGGGGTTTGGAGTGAAAACTAGATGCCATGATATAGTGTACGTTGCGCAGTTATGAGGTTTAGCGGAACGGACTGGCGATTTCGCTGGGGAATTAAGCCTAGCGATCGTTCTAGCAGTCTAACAACTTTATTGAAAAACCTCGTTCCCTCCTTTAGGTGTTTTTTGCCAACTAAGAGTACTTGAGGGGAGTTTATCGTTGGCTCTCTCTTATGTCATCTCCCTTTCGGCTCTCCCTCAGCTCGTCCTTGAAAATGTTTATTTGGACAATTGATTGACTCTACAGCAAGTTTTATTTCGTATTATTTCCCTATTTCTGTCCATTTTTCTCGCTCTATTGATGTTCACTCACAATCTTGGGCAGACTCTCAGCAAATTCTCTCAGGTCCCCGAACTTATACAGTTTGAGCAGTGTGTTAAATATACAGCTTTTGCGGTTATCCTGATTGAGTTCCACTGCTTGTCGTTGCGAGGGCGTTAGGTGTGCCAGTTTATCATCAATCACTTCTCCTAAAAATACCTGCATTATTTCATTTATACCTTCACTAGTTTGATGTTGAGTGCCTCCTTGGCGGTAGTTTTGAGACTGAGGCCGTTCAGGAAGGAGAGCAGAGCTGAGTCGTTGGCTTTGATCAAGGCTGATAGCACGCTTTTTTCCAGGCGAGAGAGGGCATCTCCCTCCCAGAACCACTCGGGCTGGTAGAGGTCGTTTTCGAATGAGATTTCGTTGGTGATGTGTGACTTGCCTGGACTTTCCGGTTTGCTGAACATCTTGCGGCTGTATATGCCCTTGTCCGGGGTCACCGGCTTTGTTTTAATTATCTAGGCGGTACGGTTGGGCCTGCCTCCGAAGTCCGACAGTTTTTATGGTGAGTTCTATATTTTGTGGTCGAAGGAGCGCTGTTCGTGAACGTGGATGAGGTTTCTTGGGCGTCGGGGTTAAGGCAGTGCGTCGAAATCGATGTCTCCGATTCTCACCAGGTTTTTTATGTAGTTGAGTATTTCGTCGGCTGCGGTGATTTGTTCAGGGAACTCGCGTTCGTGGATCATGCGTCGTCCGCGGAAGAGCGAGAAGACGAGTACGTCTCCGAGGAGTGCGGAGGTGGTGTGCATTTTGATGGGGTGGAGGGCGTAGAAGAACTCGATGCGGTCGAACTCGAAGATCAGTTCGCGGAGTATCTTTTTGCCCAGGAAGGAGGCTTTCTTGCGGCTGTTGAAGAACACGATCCCGAACAGTTTGAGGTTCTTGCGGCCGGACACCTCCGACATGAAGAGCTGGAAGTCGTCGATGTAGAATTTGCTGTCGAGGAGCTACTTCTCGCTGGGCGGGTTCTTACGGCCGGAGACCCTGCTCATGTTCTTCTGGCTGACTACCTCGCTGAGGGGGCGTTCTTCCTCGCTCTCCTCTTCGACCACTACCTCGAATTCTCCGGGGCCAGGGCGGGCGATGAGCTCTTCAATGGAGTAGCGAGTGTCTCCGTGTTTAAGCCACCGGATTTCTGAGGTTAGGTTGAGGGCTCTTCGGGCGAGTCCGCGCAAGCCCTGCGGCTTGGTTCTGTTGGAAATGATGAACTCGCGACGGAGCTTCTTGTGAGTCAGGATTACGGCTCGCTCCATTTGGTAATTAATAATAAATAGGAGGGCATAGGATCTCGAAGGTAGAATAAGAGAAGTAGGTGCAGAGTGACTCTATAAAAACAAAAATATCACTTTTTCTTGGTTTCGTTCTTCTTCTTGGCCTACACCAGCCTGTTGCCCTGTCCATGCTCACCTTTCCAACCCGTCACCATGTCTTACTCGCTCATCTTACCTTTCACGCCCATGTTCAAGGCCTATCTATCAACATCCGTACCTTCATCTGTGCAGTCAGCTCAGCCTCAGAAAACTGTTCTCGTATCTCTTCCCAGATGGGTGACTCCTCACCTTCCTGCTTGAGCATGTCCTCAGACTCGTGGAGAAAGTATTGCTGAGGGCCGAGGATGGAGCCGGGCCGGCAGAGTCGCATCCAGCCTATGAGGTCAGCAGCATTGAAGTGGTAGTGTTTGATGGCGTAGCAGGCGATGAGTGTGCCAGTGCGTCCGAGGCCTGCCTTGCAGTGCACTGCGACGGCTCCCGGTTCCTTTTCGGTGACTGACAGAAACTCTGCGACGATCTGTTTGGAGGGGCAGGTGCCGTCGGTGAAGAACATCTCGAAGTGCCTCACTCCTCTTTCCCTGAACTCTGTGCTGTCGTAGGTCTGGTTGTTGAGGCGGATGACAGCAGTGACTCCAAGTTTCTTGAAGATGGGCACGTAATCCTTGGGCGTGAAGGTTACATTCTGCTTAGCATAAAGGTTACTCCTGAGTCGTCCTTGGGTTTATCGTAGGGCGAGCTGAAGGCCACGAACTTGCCCGGAACCATCCAGTTCAGGTCACCGTTCTCGACCTTCTCGTAGTGCTCGTACTCGGCCAGGTCGAATTTTTTGAAATCGAACCAGCCGAGGCGCATGGCGTAGTGCAGTCCGCGGAGGCAGTCGAGGATCTGAGTGTTGTTGTGGGTACTGTGCATTTGTAGGTGCACTGACCGTAGCCTGCGTCGCGGAAGGGGCGGAAGTCAATGTGTTTGAAGGGTTCGTAGGCTTCTTCTGGGGTTTTTTTGAGGACGACGACCTTTGTGTTGGGGGGAGTACCAGGTAGGCGCAGGCGAGGAGGGCGGAGTTGGTGCACTTGGAGTAGTGCGGGGAGGTGTAGTGGTAGAATGTGTTTTTGCTGAATTTTTCGTCGTTGAGGAATTTGTAGACTTCGTTGATGTACTTCCAGATTTTGGAGATGTTGAGGGGTCCGAAATCTTCGAAGAATCCTTCGTAGACCAGGTCCTGGATGGGGTGGGCGGTACGTTGTCGATGTTGAAGAAGAAGGCGTTGGGGATGTCTTTGGGAGGAGCCACGTCGGCTAGGTAGAAGAACCGCTCTGCCTTATCGCACCCTTACTCGATATCACAGGCACCAGTGTGCGGGGAATCATCTTTTCGGACATATAATGAATATGTACATTTAAGGAGAAACAGTCAAACAAATACATCTCCGCCCAGCAACTCGTGCCACCTTCCTCCGCTCACGGAAACCGGGGTAGTGAAGTTACTAGTTCACAAATTGCTTCTCGGCCTAATATAACTCGATCCTTGTTTATTATCGGGTTTTTCAGTTGGGCTATCAGGAATGGCGAGTTTGTGTCAGTGCGGGTGGGTATGGGATGTGTGTTAATAGGAGTGTTTGGTATGAGAGTGGATGTAATCACTTAAGCAGGTAGATTCCTAGGGAACCTTCTCTTTGCTCCGTCTTCTTCTCGAGGATGAACATCGTCTTGATTTTGAGACTGGTGTTCTTGAGTTCGTCCTCCGATGCGATGATGTCGCTGATCTGGTTCTGGTGGATGATCCCTCCGATTTTGGCGGTGGTGTCGGGGTAGTTGTGGATGGAGACGAACCCGTTCAGCGTGGCGACCATGAGGTAGCCGTGAACCATTTCGAAGAGGTTGATCATGGCTTTGGGCTGGTCCTCGGTGGTGCGCACTTCGAGGAGGTTGCGGAGGGCAAAGGTTTTGAGGTCGATTTCTATGATGGCGGAGATGGTCTTGTTGTGGTTCCAGGTGAGTACCAACACAGTGGGTACCTCTTGGCGAGTCGTATACCTCACTCTAAATACTTTTGACTCAATATGATGCAGAGGTTACATAGTTTTCAGGTAGTTGTATGGGCATGTAGTTCAGTTCTTGGCCGATGAAGAACAGAACGCGACCGTCGGATGTGCCTGCGCAGATCACCCGGTTGCCGGCTACGTCGCTGATGTCAACGAAGTACACTTCAAGTTTGGCGTTGAGAGGGTTGAAGTGGCTGCGGAGGCGTTATGTGGTCTAGAGGTGGCATTTTACTGATTCGCCCTCGACGATCCACACCTTCAGTTCTCCGGTCATGGAGGAGGTGACCAGCGCACTGTCGCCGAAGTGGGCGATGCCTGTGATTTTGCCCTGGTGGGAGTTGGGCACGAAGCAGTTTTTGTTTTGGTTGAGGTTGTAGAAGCCGAAGTCTTCGTAGAGGGTGTCAGGGTTTTCCCTCGAGTAGTAGATGTACTAATTTTTGTGGTCGTAGTAGTTGTACTTGGCGTTGGGGTCGGGCAGGGAGTACTTGTGCAGTTCGTTGATGGCTTTGGTTTAAGGGTTGAAGTCGAAGAAGGCGACATCGGGGCCGTTGCGGAGGGCGAAGATGTCCTTGTCGCCGTGTTTGAACTTGGTGAGTTTGGTGAGGGGGTGGCAGGGGACTGTGCGTATGAGGTGGTAGCGACGCAGGGAGTCTTAGTTGCTCAGGATGAAGGAGTGCTTCATTCTGCATTTTTCACCGTACCTGCACTACTGCCCGAGGTGGTAGGACCGGCAGAGTTGGGCGTAGACGGGGTCGTCGTTCCTCTCGCGGAAACCGCCGTTGGGGCGAGGGTTGTTGGGGTTTGGGTTGTTTTGGTTGTTTGGATTGTTGGGATAGTTCGGGTTGGGGGGGTAGTTTTGGTTGGGGGGATAGCGAGGGTTGTTGGGGGGGAAGTTGTTTTGAGGGTAGGAGTTGTTGGGGTAGTTGTTTCTGTCTCCACCTCGAGGATTACGGTGCTGGCCGAAACCCGATGTATTGGGATTTTGTTGCTGTCCTCCCTGGTTGGGCACTTCGCCGGGCGGGTGATAGAAAGTGCATGAGTTTGTAGCGAGTTTGCGGCAGTCGGCGCCAAACCTGCAAGGTCGTTGATTTTGCATTGTAAATTAATAATATCCTCTCTGTCTAATTCTCGTATAAACCACGATGAGTGATGATAGTTGACTTCCATACTGTGAATAGTATAATAACGCATGAGTAGAACAAGTTTGGGTCAGCGCAATGAGCAGATAAGAATCTAAGATGTGTCGAGCATCCGGCAGGTGGTGAGCGGCGTGCGGGGACAGGAGTAGTTCCTGCAACCAACGTTGCAATTCGACGACGAGGTGGAGAATTTCCTGTTTATGAAGGACCGATGTAGTTGGTGGGGGATGTAGATGTGAAGGCAGAGGGGCAGTTCGCGTGGGAGGGGGAGATGGGGGAGACCTTCATGACTGTAAAGGACGACTTCGGGGTGTGCGTCTTCCGCAACGGCGACCGCTACATCGGTTACTGGAAAGATCGGAAGATGGACGGGATGGGCATTTACGTGTTCCATGACGAGGACCCTGTTCTGCGTACGATATACCTCGGGGAGTTCCACCAGGGCCGTTTCCATGGGATTGGCAAGCTGGCGCGTTTCCAGGAGTCGACGGGGACGATGATCTACTACGGGGGGTGGATTGAGGGGAAGAAGGCGCACCAGGGCAGGCACTACTACCCCGGACAGACGCAGTACTTCGGGCTGTGGGCCAATGACCAGAAGCAGGGGGAGGGGAGGCTGGTGTTTCCGGGCGGGGAGTTTGTAGGCAGTTGGCAGCAGGACCGGAGGCAGGGGTTCGGGCGGTTGAGGAAGACGGAGGGCGGGCTGACTTTGGTGTACGAGGGCAATTGGGAGGGGGACGACCTGCCGGCGGGGAAGCTGACTTACTACGATGGCAATAATTCTTAGGTGGGGCGGTACGAGGGCCAGTTGCTGCAGGGACGGAGGCACGGGAGAGGGTGCTACTTTTGGCGGGGAGTGGTGTATGAGGGTCAGTTTGTGGATGACCGTATTCGGGGGGAGGGTACGATAAAGATCGGCAAGACAAGTTTCCGGGGAAATTTTTAATCGGACCAAGGGGTGCTGAACCTGACTGAGGCGCAGGGGCAATTGCTGTACGAGAACGGAGATTCGTTCGAGGGGCAGCTGGCGATTGAGGACGGGACTGTGGTGAGGAAGAAGGGAGTGTACACTTTCGGATCTGGGGACGTGGCGCAGGGGGAGTTCAAGGACAACGCAATGGGGACTTTGTTGGGTCGGTTCATGTATTTGTGGGGCAACGGGCAGCAAAAGCAGTTCGGGTGATGGAGGGAGGGCGTAATGATGTATGTTGGGATTGGTTGGACGAAAATGATAATAATAATAGTGCATAAAGTTAATGAATTTCAACGTCCATCGTCGAAACAGGTCGCTGGTTGGACAGCAATCCCAACGCGAACGTGAACACAGGGAGGGGAAATCGACCAAAAAAGTTGCACCCTCGCATGTCGCAGAAAATATACTCTCCGAAGCCAAAGATATCTATCATTCTCAGGGAGATCTGTAGCAAGCAGTGCGGTTGTTTTCACAGTACATCGCTTTGAACCCGAAGCACTGGGAGGCACTCTATCTGTGTGCAGTTTGCGAATTAAAGATCGGAGAGTATCAAAGTGCGTTGGAGCATCTTTCAGTGCTTCCCGAGGACTACGTGCAAGGTGCGAACGCTCTGCTGTTGTCTGCGATGGCATTGAACAAGCTCGGTACGCGTGGTTTGATTAAGGGAGGACAACTTAGAGTTTGGAGACTGTGAACAGGTGTATCAATCGTTTTGCTGATTTCGAGTAGGCGATATGTTTTAGAGGTAAACTGTACATGACTTTAAACTATTATCACCGGGCTGAGCAGGATTTCAATTCTTTGGCCTCTAAACCTAATTCTACTTTTCTTCCGCATAATTCGCTGGGGGACTGCTATCGGGCGCAGAACAAACCGGAAAAAGCTATTGGGCCTTACCTGCAGGCCATAGAGATGCTTGAGTGTTTGGGTGAGATTAATATTAGTACGGGTCTGCTTTTGGAGTTGTATTTGAAAGTTGGAATTTGTTTATATGAATTGTAAAGATGGAGGGAGGGAATCGAATATATCGAGATGTCAGGTCGAGGGGAGAACGGGAAAGGATGCGAGTACTATTATTATCTGGGAGGCTGTTTCGTACAGCTCGGACAAAGAGAAAAGGGACTGCTTAATTTAGAGTATTGTTTGCGTACCCAAGGTAGTCACAGACTAATGAAACGAGCCTTTAAGAAACTAATTCAGCTCTACCTGTAAAACTATCAGTTCTATGAGGCTCTTAATGTGGTAAAGCTGGGGGATATAAATGGATTGAAAATGGAGGGGTGGGGCGGTGTTGTTTAGGCTTTTATGCTCATAATAAAGGGATCTTTCGAAGCTGGACTAAAAGCACTTAATGAGACGTACGCTAAAGTCAAACTAGCCGAGTAAAATAGGAGGACATTGAAGATTAAACGGGATAGTTCCCAGAGCAAGGCACCTAAAGAAACTCGCTACACTTAGGCAACTTCTTTTTCAAAAAAACTCTTTGCCGCCAGTCCTAGCAAATTTAACTCGAAAGAAGCAATTCCCAAGAACAAAGGCGGTAAGTTGGGATATTTCTCTACTAAATCTGTATTACGGGCAGTCCCTAAGATTGAGTCTTTGAGACTGAATGATCGTGTCGGCTTAAGTGTAAGGAAGAGAGATTAGACGAGATTAAAGACAGAGCTAGTTTAAAAAAGTAAGGAACAGGAGTTTTATAAAGGTCGTTAGAAGTAGTTTATGATTCCTTTGATTCTACAGTTCAAAGCATATGCTTAGTTTTTCCTAGGAAGTTATCTGCAGTGTTTGGACACTTATGAAGAGTATGAGACATTCATCAAAGACAATTTTGGACGTGATTCTGATGTGTTGTATAATAAATCGTTGTGTGAAGGGCTACTGATGGCTGAGAGTTAGATGAGCGAGGAAGCATTAACAAAATATGGTACTTGTCTGGATTTGTACTATCAAAAGAATGGAACTATTCCAGTTGAGCCACTTCTTTATAAAATTGTGCTTTTGGTCAGACTTGGAGTCGAAAGGAGCGAAGTATAGATGAGAGAGCGACTTTCTGCAACGATTGAGGAAGATACGAGGGAAAAATTAAAGTTGGAAGATGAGGCAAGTTCAAAATAAATATTAGAGTCAACTCTAGAAATGATAGATAATTACCAATCAATACTGGGTAATCACTCATTGGCACTTTACTTTAGAGCACTTGTGTGTCTTTTGCTTAAGCGTGTTGATGAGTGTCGGGAGTGGTTGTAGAAGGCCTTAAAGGTGGCATAAGACTGTTCTTGGAAGTGTCTTTGGGTCAAAGGAGTGGTCGAAATGAGACTTCACAACTATTACTAAGCTGTGAAGGAGTTTAGTGCAGGATTAATCTTATAAAACAGACCAGAGTTGTATTTAGGTCGGTCAATCAGCTACCTAAGGCTAAGTTAATAGGCATAGAGAGGAGGAAAGCATGACATTAAGTCCATAATGCGGTCAGTTCATCTTGGTGAGACCTGCCAAACTCAGCAAAGTATCGAAGCCTCCAAAGAAGCCAAGAGCAGGAGTGACTCTTTGGTGGAGAATTGTTTTGAGGATCTGCAAAAATACATTGAGTTGGAAACACAGCAGTAAGATATTTCAGTTTGGGTATCAAAGATACTCTTTCGTAACAGGGCCTATGATGAGGCCATCCGATCGTTGGTAAAGATTAACAATAAAACGGATGAGGTGAATGCGATGATTGAGGCAGTCTCGATTTACGAGGGAGAATTCGAAGCAGGTGGCACTGTTGGAGTCATAGTAAAGTCTGCCTTTTAGGGTAAATTTCTCGATTCCTCTGAAGAATAAAAATTGCTTCAGGGCAAACCAGCTTATAGTATTGAGGGGTAATGGCTTTCCAAGGATTATCAACGTTGGCTTGTAGCACTGCATCTTTATGTAAAAGAGCACTATTCGTTGCTGTTAAAGTACCTGCAAAAGTAGCTTTTTGGGTGTTAAGAGGGAAATACTCACGCTTTGCTTCGATACAACATTGCTATTGCTTATCTTTTATTGGGAGAACAGAGAAAAGCCATGAACGCTATGCAGGCAATTAACACACCCTCGCTACAAAGCAAAATGCAACAGCAAATTGCACGATTATAGAAAGCAGCTTTCGACCAAGATGAGTGCCTCGAAGACATTCGTGACGAGGTTGGCATTTGTTGTTCGAAATTGCTGTCCAATTACCTTCCCTTTCGACCTGTGGTGCTTTCAGTTCCTCAATAGACATAAGGATTGACCAAAAGTGTGAGAATATACGTTCGGCCCAACATTCCCTTTCCCGAGTTTGCAAGTCCGTGCCTGGAGCTGTAGGTAGGTGCGAAGTGGATAAAGGACTAAGTGTCGGTAGTTGCAGTGTAGAAGCGGCTATAGGCTCCTTGGATTCACAAGACTTAGCAGCGCACTGTCCAGTTTACTGAGAAACTGTAGGAGAGCGGCGTCTACTTGACTGGAGAGACTACTTCGCTGAAGGTCGATCAATCAGGAGCTTAGTCCTACTACATTGAGTGATTTTTTGATATTTATGAGTGCTATTAGTAATAGGCTATAATACGCTACGATATTATAAAGAATGGAAGGCAGGCTACCAAGCAATCGCTCTCTTCTACAGATTTCATGTGAATGCAAAGTGCTATATTCCTCAGATCTTCCAAATAATCAATGGCCTAAATCATCAACTATCACTCTCGATCAGAAAAATCTAATTATTAGAGCCACTGATAGAAAATACGCAAAAACACATTGCTTTTCATTTAAAACTAAGGACTTTCATCATACTACTCTTTCTCTTGACAAAAAAGATGCTAATTTTGTGTTTAAAGAAAAGCCAAAAATTTTTGCCAACGTCCAAATGCAAGAGTTTATCCCAGAAAATCTTTAATTAATGGCCGAAAAATCAGACAAATTAAAGAGAGGAGTGATCCAATAAAATAGGAAGTTACTCAAGAATAACAACTTTTACAGACTCGCAAGAAAAAGCCAACAAATATATAAACAGATTCTTAAGAAAAACCGGAAAAACTAAGTCTATAAAAATGTAATCTTCATCCTAACTCCTCGAAGAAAAGCAGCAGCAAAATAATTCCTCTTTCTAAAAAGGTAATTCCAAGTGTTAGCCTTGCAGACTTACCACTGATACTTTTGGATAATACTTTCAAATATTGTATACTAGTATTAAGACTTAATCAAAAAAAT
>ERZ724520.1251-NODE-1251-length-13042-cov-4.238854_pt1 | contig 13042 bp, 11 predicted proteins | sample MGYA00376053_ERZ724520 | MGnify/ENA primary metagenome ERZ724520 (study PRJEB28724, sample SAMN07190886) | activated sludge metagenome | isolation source: activated sludge of sewage treatment plant in Hong Hong | place: USA: Christiansburg, Virginia | collected... | reverse complement strand
GAGGGAGGTGACGGGGACAACCAGGTAATCAACTTCGTCAACAAAAGACGGGTTTAGACTCAAAGAATAGAAGCATAGACCTAAATTTGAAAGATGGGAGGGCAAACTTGTGCAAAAAATGATTAAAAATGGTAAAATTGATCGGATGCTCAAACTGATGATTTGATTTATAATTTATACAATTACAAAATATGGAAGATGATCTTGGGCAATAGCTACTTTAGTATCCAATCAAAAAACAGAATAATCATTAATTCAAATCCCCACAAACCAAAAGTATATCACCATCGTTCTAATCCAATCAAAAATTACAGAGAATAAAACTATCAGTATTAGTAACAATCGCAACTTTATTTTTCCTCTACAGACTCTTTTGTAATTTAGGATAGATTAGTTGCATTGCAGATATTATGCACTAATGGACGGCTCCAATCAATCGCCTTCTTAATTAAAACAATAACTTTTATCAAACAATCGTTATTATTGCCCAATAGTCTATATAGCTTAATATAATTCTTATGTGCTTCATTTCCAGCATAAAAGTCAAAAATCTAAAAGCTCATTTTTTCATGGGTGTCTTCTACGGTTTTAGGGCCATTTTACTCGTAAAAATTACATAATTAGAATATTGAAAAATTTCCTTACCCTCCCGGAATACGGTGGGATGCTCCCTTTATCCCTTCTCTTACAGTCCCCTACGGAATCACAAGAGACTATTTTTACAGCGGACACACAGGCCTTATGCTCTTTAGCACTTTTTGGTGGAAATAGTTAGGTTATAAGTGGATTTATATCATCAGCTTAATACTAACTCCTTTCGTTATTCTAGTTCTATTATCAACCAGAGTTCATTATTCTATTGATATTGTGGCGGCAATAATATTTACCATTTGGCTATAGACTCATCTCCTCAAACACGTAATTATCTTCGATAAATTTTTCAGTCTTTTTCTCAACACCATTCAAAAAATTTTAGATAAAGCTCGAAATTGGCTTTGATGATCATTAATACTATTACTTATAGCAGATTAATCAAGAGCTAAAGATATTATAAAAAATTATGAACGATATCAGGTATATTGACAATCCCTTTGCAAAGATATTCAATGTAGTCAACCCCGACAAAACACAACTATTTAATCTTTTGCTAAAACTTTTAGATCAGTTCTTCAAAGACATCAAACTACCAACCGCTAACAGCAGAGCATCCAAACCAGAAAAATCCACAGTTGATCCTTTTACATATGCAGGTGCTGGAGGCTATCTCTATATGTTAATTCGACTCTATGATTTCTTCAACAAAAAATAAAACTCAAGTTAAGAATTAAGCTAGAAATCATCCATTATCGGAGATGTCGGTCTAAATCAGTTTACAGATCCAAAATTCTATCTTCACACAGCTCTTGAGCAATACACAGTCCTATAGCAATAAATTTATAGTAAAAAAAGATCAAAAGACTGCTTTTCCTTTTATATGTCAGAAGTTTCTGTTTGGTTAGGTGGCATGCATATAGGTTTTATAAGCAAAAATGTTCATCTTTTTCGTGTTAATTAGCAAAGAATAATCGAATGTTTTCAAATTTTAAAAGAAAACATTAAAAAACAATTCTGGGAATTGCTTTATGGTGTTCCAGGTTTCCTTTATGCAATTATCGAATTGCAAAAAAACTATGATCATACTTAATAACTCTTCCAAACAAAATTTTCTCCTATCGCAATAGAACTTACTAATATGATTATCAAAACAGGTATTACTAATTACTAATAGCTCACAAAAAATAAAGTTATCGTTGGAAAATTGTAGCCTGATTTTAGGCTAGTTTACTATTTTCATAAAAAGGAATATCTAGGAGGAGCTCATGGTCTAGGAGGAAATATTAGTATCATTCTTAGTGCCATGAAGTATAACGATTTTGGAGAATCAACTCCACAAATCATAGAATTGTTAAAATCTTCAATTCTTTTTCTTATTAAACATCACATTAATGGAAATTTTTCGACAAGTGCTGGTTCCCAATCAATAAAACTAGTTCATTTTTGTCATGGAGCTCCTGGAATTGTTACAGCTCTCGCAAAATTTACTTAAATGTTCCCATAAATTGGAATCATAATGGGTTTAAAAGAAGTTATTGAGAATGCACTGAACCACATATGGAAATATGGTGTTCTAAAGAAGGGTTTCGGGTTGTGCCATGGCATATCAGGAAATGCCTATGCGTTTATTTCTCCATCCTTGCAACAAGTATTTCATGATAAAGTCAATCTTAACTTAAAAAGAGCTGAATTTTTTGCTCTTCTCCACGAGGAACCTGATGTTATGAAAGAAATTAGGGAGTTTAACTTTTCGGACAGAATGACTGTTGGCATGAGCGATGAACCATATTCTCTTATGCTCGGAATCGCAGGTGACATTTGCTTTACAATGGATGTTATCAAAGGCTCAGGGTATTTTCCAGGTTATGACATTTGATTTGCTCATCATATCATTTAAAGTATTTTATATTATCTTATTTAATGATTGAAGAGGAAAAACAGCTATTCCCTTTCTGCATTGTGTGGACTATCTTGCCATGTATCACGTGGTTTATCCCTCTCATAGGACATGTTGGCATCTGTGAGTAAAACTTTAAATATTTAGTTCAGAAGGCATCGTTTATGACTTCTTAGGATATCACATCAATGTAAAGTAAGCTTTAAGCAGAAAAGAGAAATGGCTTTCGGAAAACCTCTAAAATATGTTAAACTGTATCCAAAAACTGCCTAATAATATGACAAAGCTCTAGATAACACCAATTAGGATTTTGCTTTCCAATAACACCACCTTTGCGAGTATCACTTTTAAAACAAAGTAACAATTGCCATCACCACGTGGCTGAAGTACTAAACCGATTAAGATACGAAGACCGATAAAATTGGACCCAATTTGACATTTGGTGGATGTGTATTTGGCGATCTTCCTTAGTAAATAAATACTATTTTTTGAAGATATATCTCCCTTTTGTGCTAATTATTTCGTTAGCAGTTATTTTAGCTTATGGACTAAGGAAATCTTGATATTTGAGTTAATAAAATCATTACAGTATCGATCGTATCTTAGCCAAATATCCATTTTTCGAAACACCTCAAACATTTTAAGACAATTGGCCTGATTATAGCCTAGATTACATATGAAATAGCTTTTTTTAGATAAGGAGATTTAATTTTCGATATCCGAAATAGTAATTGGTATTATTTAATCAACAAGAACATGAAAGATACGAAGTCAACCATATTAATCTTTTTCGTAAATGGCACGAACTCGTTAATCGGATGGAGCGCAGTCCTCGCATCTTTAGATTACTTCGCAGACAGATTCAAAGATTATAACATTTATTCATTCCTCCCACTACCTCTCTTCCTCGGCTATATCTGCATGGGATTACTCTACCACACATCCAGTCATCACTTTACGTACATCACTCATATCATTGCCGGTAATATGACCGTCAATATCGCATTACTATTATTACTCCTCGACTCCATTTTCTTCGATCAAATGGCAATTGGCTTCTACCTCATGCTTATATTCTCCTTCCTCATTGGAGTAGGCTCTAATTCCTCCGCCCTCTCTTTTTTTGCCATGATCAACTACCTTTCTGAATCAGTAGTTTCTAAATTTACAGTTGGAACCGCAGTCTCAGGCCTCGTAATCACCATAATTCGAGTAGTCATCACAGCTATATTCGGCTCCGACAACAAGACCAGCACTCCGATCGTAATATACATAGCTATTGCGATGGCCATCAACACTGCAGATATAATCTTAAACATATACTTTTGCAAATCAGATGTTTACGAACAAAAAATACACAGTCACATCATCCGCAAAAACTAAAAACATCACACCCACGATGAAAACCCACTAGTCCCAGAAGTACATAGAAACACAGCTATCCTGTCAATCAATGGAGATAAAATCGATGATAAATAATTCGAAAATTAGCTAGAAGCAAGCGACGAGAACTCCTCTGATCGAGGGTAGCAACAAATGTCCCCCACCTCCGACAATACAGTCAACGCCGTTAAGGAGAAACACCTCCATTAAAAAAATTACTTCATAGCCAACTACGAAACTTGCATGCAAATCCTCCCCTACCCCTTCATCATCATGTTCACCTTCGTCATCACCTTCACCATGTTTCCCGGACCTACGTTCGTAAAAATAGTACCAGGAATGGACACCACCTGGTGTGTCCTCGTCTACAACATTGCCTACTCTATTGGCGACACCATCGGGAAATACTCAGCAGAACTTAAAAATATTTTTAACTCTAAATCACTAATCTTCATCTTCTTCGCCAGACTTCTCTTCTTCATACCCATCAGCGTCATGGCAACCGGAGCTGACTTAGGAGACGTTCTAATCGATAACACTTTCTTCCCGTTTTTCAACGAACTGTTATTTGGCATCACAAACGGCTTCTGCATCAGTATTTCCATCAATATTTAGATGCTTCATTCATCATGGCGTTTCAAGTCTGCCCCCATAAATACAAAAAATATGCCGGTGTCCTATGTGGATTTCTCCTACAAATCGGAATTATGCTTGGAACTGTTGTCTAAATCCCTTACGCCATAATTCTCGGAATTAACTGATATATAACTATCTTTAATTACACTCATTCTCAATATCAAGCGTAAATTATCAGAAAGCAATGATTTATCATTTCTCTTTATTTGAAAAGCAATTAAATGACTCAACATTCATTCTTACTCTCTAAAGCTGAAATTAGTTCTCCCCAGCAAAACTATATTCTTTTGCCAGAGATTAGTTATTCACGATACTCGTTGTCGTATAACTAAACACCGGGAAGAGATTTTCAATAATTTTATGCTTGGGCTCAAAACTAGCTGAACTTGACAACTACTTTTTTTATGATTATTTCGAATGAAGATCATTTGACTGCTGCAAATCCATACTTTTCAACAATGAGGTACTAGGTGTAAATTGAGGAATCTGATCCATCAAACTCATTGTTTTGCCCTCCATCTTACTCTGTATAGAATAGTTACCAGAATTAGACATATCATTAGGATCCTCCAAACTAATGTTGCCGAGTTTAAGATGGTTGGGAAAATATAATGAAGAATTCACATCAGGAGGAAATGCATGAGGATAGATCCTTTTAGATAAATCCTGAGAACTTAAAAAATCAAATACACAACTCCCTGAAAGACTCAGATTAGTACTATTGTTCTGGAAATTAAGGTTATCCTAAGGTACTCTCATCATTTGATCAGGATTCTGATAATTAAGAGAATTCATCAAAGTTGAAGCATTACTGCATCGCTTGGCAAGATTATTTGTAAACTATTTATTCTAGAAACTGCCTGGAGAGAAACTGAAGCTACTTTGCCTTAAATCCAATTAATTTTAAATATTTTTATCAGTTGCAAGTATTATGTTCTGTTTGGTTTGAAGCTGAAACTTTAGCAAATCTACTTTTTCTTTATCTTATTTTTTTTATTACTGATCTTAATCCTCTATTTATCGTTACACGAAATAACTCTATGACTCCCCATCGTTTTCGGTTTGAGCGCTCTTTTCGTCTCCTACTTTTCTCTTCCCCTTTCTTTTTTTACAGTTCTTGTTGAACTAAAGTATGTCCTTTAGCAGCTCTTCCTACATCTAATAATTGTCCGACTATTATTTTGTGTACTATTTTTTATTAACAGCAATTTAAATGACTCGTTTCTCCAAATCTAAGTTATATATGAAATACCTAAAGCCAATTACTTAGCTTTCTATTTAACTTCATATTTTTCTTCATAATTGTGATCAACCACAGCCATTATTTTAGTAATAAAAAGCTCCTGAATGGTCTTGTATCCCTTAAACTTCAAAGGATCTCTCTTTTTTTTAATACCAACTACGTATTTATTTAATTTCCTCAGTCCTTTTCGCAAAGTCGAGTAAAATTTATTTTTAATGGAACTATCGTCTTTCGAAGGAATTTGAGTAGCTATAACTGACCATCGATTCCCTATATCATCCCAAAAATACCATTCTCAATGTGCAATTTAAACAAAAGCTCCTATTATAACTCCGACCATTGATTTTTTCTTGAAATCATTTTACAAAAACAAAAAAATTAGAAAAACTTTACAATAATTTAAGGTTTCAATTTTTGTAAAACTCACTTCAACCTAAAGTCAGTTTTATTTTAGGTAAGATAATATATATCAAGAGAAAGATGAAAGGAAAAGTTAATAATAAAAAACAACAGCAATTATAGGCCAAACTACAAGTGATAAAGAGCATAGATGAGCTTAAAAACATATATAAAGGAGTAGAATAGCAAAATACGACATTACGAGAAGATGTTTTAGCTTTGAAATACAAGGTTGATCTGCTGATCCAAAAACAAAAAACACAAAATAGCTATGTCTCCAAAGACGATTAACTAAAATCAAAATAGCTACATATGTTTCAAGACTAATTGAAACAACAGTATAAGATCATGCACTAACTAAAAAAACGAAAAGAACATTCCAATTCATAGAAAGCTTCAGAGTAAATTAACGAGCAACTTCTAGGCTATGTCAACAAACTTAAGAAAATAGAATCCGAATTAAATTAGTCTAAAATGGAGGTAAATGATTTGAGAAGATAATAAAAAAGACTATCCAAGACTATATCATCTCTATAATAGTAAGAAAAGAAAAACGAACCAAACGTCGTCAAATATAACGCTGAAAATTATGAGCTGAAGAAGAAAGTTCTCTCTTTACGCAAACTATAAACCTAAAAAGAATACTAATCAGCAAAAATCATGAATAGCATGTACACAGTCAAAACAAAATATAAAAATAATGAGTCTTTGGAACTGGAGTACTAAAATAAAAAGCTAACTCTCACCAAATAAAAAATAAAAACAAAATCTAACAGCTAAACTATCGATGTAAATTCATTAACCAAAGAAGTTCTGGATCTCAAGAAATAAAAACACCGTATTTAAAAATAACTTACCATAAGCTAAGCAGTTGCTCTAAAAAAAAAAGATTAACTTTTAACCGCAAACAAAGAATTAGTGACACAACTTAAATAATGGGGATAGAAAAAAACTAAAACAGAACGTGAACTCAATAAATATAAAAATATTTGGTCTAAATACATCGATTTTAAAAACAATAGCAGCTATGCCAAATAATTCCTCCCTCAATCATTGCAAACAGAATAGTTCATCTTTTAACAGTAACCTCTTCGAAGAGATTACGCCGGTGTCCTCGGAGGGAAGTTCAGTTTTGATGACCGTACAGCTTTAAAAAACAACACAAAGAGTTATATGATTGGCTTCATGGTATATTAACTTGATCAAACAGCAGCCACCAAACACCAACTAGTTGCCTTAAGGGTAATTTATGACGATGCATAAGCAAGCTTACTTAATGACATACCTATTCCAACAAGTGTTCTGGCAAAATGTAAACTTATAAAATATATGCTGATGGAGGGAGATTTCATAAAATTGTTCAAAGTGAAGTATCATGCTTCGGACAGTAGAATAATTAAAATTTAAATCAGAACCAATAAAAACTGTAGATACTAATTCGGTGATAAACGACCGTTTACCGACCTCGCTTCAGGATAAAACGTATATGGTTTCGATATATCGGTTCAGTAGTACCCAGTCTGCCTTTTTGGCACCTATAACAATGTCCGCTCTCAGTGGTACATGTAAAGCCTAGGAGTTGAAATCAATGAATTGAGTAATATCAACACCAACTAATCATTCAAAGAACCAAAATAGGTCAAATAAATTGTTAAATGATATTACATACTCATAATTTTTGCCAACTATAACAACAAAGTATCATTTGTGCTATTTCATAAATTGCTGCATATGTTGTATAAAAGTACCGAAGTAGCCGATCACCTCCTCATTTTTGTCCTACACTCCGATCTGAATCACTGCATTCAAATTAGGACGGATACTGATCTTCATCAAAGCCTCATATTTTTGCATCATTATTACTGCTGAAAACAACTCGTAATCTTTCTTACTACCTGGCTCCGCAAAATTTGCATATGGTACTTGTTATGCAAGAGAAGGTATCCATCGGCTTAACGTATCTGGAGGAAGATAATGAGATAAAGGAAACTAACCACTTTTGTAAAGTTCAGCTGATCCCCATCGACTAGTAAACTCACTTTTAGTTATCTCGAGAAAATGGGCAAATTTCAAGGCACTATTAGGCAGAATCAGCTGAAATTGTTGAGGCCCAATACCCAAAGAATATTTTACATTAATAGTCAAGAGAGGAAATTGAGGCTTTAAAGGAATAATCGCTAATTAAATTTTGTTCTGCTAACCGACAACTAAAGAGCTATCAATCGTTCGAGGATTGCAATAAAGTAAAACATCTTTATAATATCAATATTACTTTGATCTCCTTTGAATTAAAGACTTAAATTTCGAATGTTTTATTCACATAAATTTCCAAAAAATAGCTCTATTTTCAAAAGAACTCTAAAACCACTTATTTACTCATATATGGCTTCAGATTTATAACCAATCTGAATATTCTCATTTTCGAATAAAGAACTTTTTCCCTTAAAGTTTGATGTTTTGAATCTTCTGTGACCTTGATTCTTATCAATCTTTAAAATTAAGTTGTTCAAAGCCATGTTTTCGGGAACCTCGATACCTTCATAATGCCTAGGAGGAGGATTTTAGTTTGGTGGATTTAAAAAAATAGCAGCTACTTTGCTTTATTTCAATGAATTGATCGATTTATTGAAATTTGATCTACCTAATGGACTGACTCGACTTTTAACAGTTGCATTCTTAGATTTTTATCTTGAAAGTTATTCTGAATTAATGGTATTTTACCTGTAATCTTTTTAAAACCTCCGGAAATAGGACTTTTAGATCGCTCTTCAACTCTTTTAAAATAATTCTAAACTTCATTAAAGGCCTTAGAATCATTTCCTAGTTGAGATTTAATTTATACCTTTTCTGAACCAATTTTAGATGCAAGATTAGACAGCCTTTGTTCAGGTTCAGGTTTTTTTTGTGAGCTATTCTTTGGAAATACTTTATCTCCAATGTTTTTTACCTGGCGAATATAGGTATTATAGTCTCGCTTATGATCGACGAACTAATCATATAAAATAACTTATTGATCCATGAAATCCTTGACTTCAAAAATTCGACCAATTAAGTCACTATCAGTGCCCTGTAAAATGTCATTTCCGCTATTATTCAATTTTTACACCTCTTTTTTTATTATTTCATGCATCTTATTAATCTCTTTATGTAATTATTCTTCCTCGTCCTACTCCTCCAAAGTTTGCAAAAATGTTTTAATTCTGTTACACAAGAAATTGAACTAGGACTACTCTACATCATATAAAATCTACTTCCAGGCCGAGGAGTTTGAGGGTCAGAAGATAGTGGTGGCTTACTCCCTGATACACGTTCTTCCTTTCCTTTTGGCGCAAAGGCTAAAAATTTATAATCATTGGGAAATATCACTTTTTTCTCAGCAAGCTTATTGTACGATCTCCTATAGGCTGTAGGCTAGTGATTTTTGTTATTTTGAAACTTAATAGCCAAAAATTTCACAATTTACAAAGAACATCGAACGATATTATTCCCAGATTCAGGGTCAGATGGATACTAACTCTTTCCTTTTTAACTAACCGGTTTGAAAGGATCCACCGTTTCACAGATACTCTAAAGCTGTTTGAAGAGCTTATGAGTCATGAGGATACTGAAAAGTTTGCTTAGTTTAGTTTCAGGTCGGAGACTGTTATCCATAATATCGACGAGAATCATAAGAGTAGCCGATTTGGAAGAGGGAGAAGACGATCCAGAATTGATGCTATCAAACATCTTATTAAAACATTGGTTAATCATCTCCTTCTGAATCTTCTCATCACTCGCCCCAGCATCGCTCATCTTCTTGAACATCTCAGCAGCAATACCACGCGCTTCGTCTCGCGTCTCAATAAACTGTAATTCATACTCTTCCATTGACCTTATTATATAGATATTGTCATAGCTCACTCAAACATATCAGATATTAATAACACGATCACCTGATATTCTTTATAAATTCAGGCACCCGCTTGTTATGAGATATCAAAAACGCCTCAAAATTCTTGTGTAAGTTGTTATTCGCAAATTTCTTCTGGATTTACACACTCTCCTTCCTATAAGGATTTTATTCACTCCCAAGCCTCTCGTATATATGCTCATACTACTTGGCCTAAGGACTCAAATGGCATTTCCGCTCAAGAGCCGGTATTTCACGCGCAGCCTGCAAGATTGTCCTCACAGTCCTGGTCTTCGGCTCATTGTCATCTTCATCATATCATCAGTACTAAATTTCTTCTCACGGTACATCTTCGTTATCTCCTTATGCATTATCTCGTTATCCAGCTTTATCTTATTGATCAAACTTCGATATTTCGCAATTTATTTTTTCTACTAGCCAGTATACTCATTTTCACCCATTCTCCTCCCCACATTCGAATGCCGAGGAACTTAAGTTTTCGGAGAAACTTTTTACTTCCTAGAAGGCTCTTCATAATTTTGGCCTTCCGGAGTCCCCTCAAAGTAACAAGGCATTTCCTTGAGGATAGACGGCAGCTCATTATCCCTCGTCTTTCGAATCTCAGACAGACTACTACACATCTCCAAGTGGCTATCAGGAATCGTGAGAAACTTAGCCCCAAGATACTTCAAATCCAAACTAGAGATAAATTTGTTCTTGCCAACCATCGAAGATTATTATAGAATTATACACATTCCACAATCACTCTATTATCGCCAATTCCTACGGCAACTGCTCAATGCAGTGCATCGTCAGGTGCAGGTCCACCAATCGTCCAGTCTCAATATCATACACCAATCCGTGAATGTTCAACTCCTTACCATCTTTCCACGCCTTCTGCACAAATGTCGTACTCGCCACATTGAATACCTGCTCTTTCACATTAATTTCAACCAACAACTTCGCCTTTTCATCCAATGTACTCAAATGAGCAAAAGCATGAGCGTGTTTATGTCTAATTCTACGTAACTTCGACAACCAAGCCTAAAGCGGACCATGATCGTACTTGGTCACCGCCGCCTTAATTCCACCACACCCATAATGCCCAGCAACTATAATATCCTTGACCTGCAGCACCTCTACAGCGTACTGAATCACAGCTAGAGAACTAATATCAGAAGGCGAAACCATATTGGCTACATTCCTCAACACAAACACCTCCCCATAGTCCAAACCCAAAATCTAGTTGGCTGGCAGTCGAGAATCAGAACAACCAATCCAAAGATATGTTGGCTTTTGATAGCTCTGGTGCCTTGAAAAAAACTAAGGGTCTGCTTTTGTCTTAGACCTCACCCACAACTTGTTATTCCTGAGAATTCGCTTGAGATTGGACATATTAGCCGGATGCACGTAATGCCCTTACTCATCAATCAACTCTTGGTGAATACCGATCAGTTCGTCCACTTCCTTTTGAACTACCTCATAATCCTCAATTTTAGAAGTGGGACCAGCATTTTCTGTTGACTAAATTTATCTTTCAGGAACCACCACAAATTAATTCGCTCCTTTTTCACTTAAATTCGGAAAATCCCGGTAAATAAAAGCGTCTTCATCCTCATCCTCCGTTTCTTCCTCCCCGCGCACACAAACAACAAGCATCAGCCCGATCATCAGCAGACAAAATATTAGTCTGTTGAGACTCATTATTTAATTTAATAGACGTAGCCTGGATCGGCATTAATCAGGGAACAATTATAATTCTTCCATTTTCATGTCCAATAAATAAAATGAAGAAACACAAATGTCACTCACTCTCAGCATGTTCAAAACCAAGAAACATTAAATGGATATCATGAAGAATTTCAGATATAAATTCCCAGTCCCCAAAGAAAATTTTTTTTTTTTTTATATGACACCCCTCAGACAAGAAAAAAATAAATAAAAAACAATCGCATCTACTGAAAAAATGACCGCAGAAAAAACTAACACCGTATTTGCACGACTCGATAACAAAGCCTCAATCGTGAACGGAAAACTAGTATTTATTGACACCGAACTAAAATCAATAGGATAAGATCGTAAAACTCTTATGAAACTGCTAAAATAAAACAATATCAGCTTTAAAGAGTACATGTTGGGCAACAAAGAAAAGTATCATCAACTTATTGCCGAAAATCAAAAACTTAAATAATAACAAATGATCAAACAGTATATGGAAAGGCACATCAACCTCGACAAAACTACGAAAATTTAATTCACAGAACATACATCCAACAGTCGCTTTATCTGAAATCGTACATGATATAACTCTCATTCTCAAAACTGCCAATACTCAAATCGTAAGCCAAAATCATTTCATTCTTTAAAAGCCAGATTTCCTCGTAAGCATTTTCGTAGCATATGTGTTGGGCACCCTTGCTCTCCTTGTCTCCTCTTCATCATTCTCCGAGTCATTCCCCTTTTTTTCAACACCACTTTTCTGCGTTTCCTCCTCAGATTTCTCCTCAACTTTCTATTTTTTCAAGGCATCTTTCTCGCCCTTTTCTCCTTCCTTGGCAGTTTTCCTCTCAATCTTACTCTTAAACAACTAAGGATGCTCCAAAAACTCGTTAAACTTTTAGAAATCGAGCTCGCTTATATGCGTCTGCATTTTTTGAAGCAATAAGTCAATTGAGGACATTGTTTTGCGAATTGATCTCTTCACCCTATCAGTCATATAATCGATAAAAATTTTCACAGCCTCCGTGTCTTGCAAGTTCTCCTTGTTCAAAAAGTTGAGCTTTTTAACATAAGTGTTGGTTATACTGATGTCCGAGTCTCTATCTTTTAACAATACCTCAGCCAAATCAATTTGAGCGCTGTTAAAAGTTTCCATCACTGTCATCAATTGAAAGATAATCCCATTTTCAAGCTCACTAGCATTTTTTTCGCACAATTTCCCCAACATCTCCCATTCCTACATACATTGAACATTACTGAAACTACAGAATGAATCTTATCT
>ERZ724520.1249-NODE-1249-length-13044-cov-15.676803_pt1 | contig 13044 bp, 5 predicted proteins | sample MGYA00376053_ERZ724520 | MGnify/ENA primary metagenome ERZ724520 (study PRJEB28724, sample SAMN07190886) | activated sludge metagenome | isolation source: activated sludge of sewage treatment plant in Hong Hong | place: USA: Christiansburg, Virginia | collected... | reverse complement strand
TTGTTCAATCGGAGGTGAGTTGAAAAGTGGAGGATAAATTTTGCATAATGACAGTAAAATGGGTAGGGTTTCATATAAAAAGATGTTATAATAAAGCGAAAATGGAAACTAATAAAAGCAAGAGCCAATGGATACCAAAGGCGGGATGATTATAAACAAGGCCGAAGATGAGTTTGGACAATAGAGTTTATCAGACTAATTTGATCAGCCGATAGCTCATAACTAAGAAGATATGAAGAAATTGAAAACAGATGCTTAATTTGTGGGATTTATGAGTGTTGAATAACTGAATGAACCTGAAATTGCTGCTGCCCTTTAGAATGATTTGAAATTACTTGGCGAGAAGCTTAGAGTAATAACAACGGTGATTAGGTCAGCAGAAGGATTTATCAAAAGCTGGATGTTTGGCTAAAAAATGAATTAAAAAATATGATAATTAGACGCCATCATGGAGAGTCTAGTGTTTCTAGCAGCAATCTGATGAACAGAGGATGATTCTCATTAATTGAAATAATTATTTTCTGCTTTAAATAAGTTGATGAATCAAATTATTACTATTTATTTCCTTTTGGCCATACAAATTAAATGTGTTCAAATCCTTCGAAAGGATTCGGGAGATATTATTTATCTTTTAGAACTTTAGTTACTTATTCCTCATAAATTAAGCAAATAGTGAGGTTTTATGAGTATTTGCCTCGTTTCGAGCCGCTTCCCCCATTTTTTTAAGTCCATTCAATGTTACGGATATCAAGGCTAAATTCTTTTTTTTACTATTTTTCCAGCTTTCTTCTTGACCCTATATTCTGACATTGCTGCTTTCCTCGAAAGTTTCAATGATTTTTCCCTGATTTTTTCAATTATAGATGAATACTTTGTGGATAAAAATTGAGTTTTTTATGATTTTTATGTCTTAAATTTATGGCTCGTTGATTGATGTTTCTTAAATTGTTTGTTTATTTTCGAAGGCGCTAGTTTTTATTCTTTATCGACGAAAAAATCATAGATGATTTATTTTTATTTTCAGGACTAACGAACAATCGCGAAGATGCTGTTTATAGAGAGCGAGTATAGTTTTTTCTAAAAGATCCAAGCCTCGGTTTTGGTTTGGGAAGAGCTAATAGACTTAAAGATTAGTTTTCTTGAGTAACTTTCATTTAATTAAAATTATTAAAATTGATTTGGCTGATATAACATCGCCATAGAATCGTCATATCATCAATAACAAAATTTTAGTTTCCTTTGTATTAGAATGATTTTAATTTTTTATGAGATTATGTGTTTATTTTAGATTAGCCATTAATAAGTTCTATTTAATCATTCTTAATATAGTCTTTATATTGCTAAAATGTAAGCATTTCCCTTGTCCAATTGCAAACAGCACAAAGAATGCCCAACAACACATATCTGCTTTGAAAATAACGCTAAGTACATCTGCCAGAACTGTGTAACAAGAAGTTAGTGTTGCTCTCTTCATCAGAAGTATGTCCTTGATATTCCATCATTCATTGTAAGTGTTGGAGAAATAGTCACTAACCTTAGAAGCTAGAATAGAAATTGATGGCAAGACATTCTGAACTGGTCGATTTGGCCAGTCTATTCAAGGTGGAGTATACGAAGGATGATGAGATAATTATAGGTGTACTTAAAATACTTTAAAGTGAAAATAAACAATACAAGTAAGCGAATTATAGAATTTCTAGTCTGAGGGTCAAACTGATGGGAGCCTATAATTTGATTCGATATTTTGGACCTTTTCATGATTTCGAACTGTATCGAATCAAAATGCATCTTTCTACTGAAAAAGGCTTGCGTCGATTCTTTAAGAGAGCTCAAGGCCATTCTGCTTTACTAAATAAAGGCGTGCACGTTTTGTTGAAAAAAATTGAGAATCAATTTTTGATAGAGGAAAAAAAGCTGAGGGAATTATAGCAGAATTCTTTTATAGTTTTACTAAAGGATTCGTTAAGGCAGAGAGGTGATCAATCAGTAAAAGGAACAATGAAAATATGAAATGATCAACTTACCAATTCTATGTTTATATCCTTTAATATCATTTGTTATCTGAAATGCAAGCCTATGAAAGCATTTAACCGTACCAACAAGGTTCAAATAAAAAATAAGTCTAAGTTGAGATGACTTCACTGTTCGATCAGACACTCAGACACTGAAGTTCGAGTGTAACTGTCAGATATCAACTGCTCTTAAACTGAAGGCCATTAACGTTAATAAAACAAATACAAATATATTAGAAAATTAGCCAGTTTACGAAAACTACTATAATGAATAAGACAATTATCTTAAGTTGAACTTTTATAGTTTTGCCAATATTATCTTTTAGTTAAAAACAATTCCCTAAGATTGAGATAATTAAACAAATAGTTGGGAAATTGGAAACTAACTCTTTTAGTTGTTTCAATAAATCTACATGATATTGAAGTCATTCAAAGCAATTATAAAAAAATTCCGTCACAGAGATCCATGCTTCCTCATCATTTTTAAAACTTCAATTCCATTTTAAAAGCCAAAGATAAACAATCTCTCTTCTTTAGTTAGTCATTTAATGTATCAATAGATCATAAATACATTTTTTTGCCAGCAAGCATTTTCCCTATTATTTTCTTATATAATGGAGGGATATTATAATTCTTAAATTAAGCTCATGGAACCTCAAACATAAAGGAACATAAAGTCAGTTAATTATCTTTAGATGTCTTAATCTATTCGAAGAATCAAGTCTATTGCTGAACAATCGTTATAATTCACTTAAAGGAGAAAAAATTAACTTGAAAAAATAATTAGGTTATTTTAAGAGTGTACTGAATTTTATTAAAGCTTCTCAAAAATCTAAGGGTTGGGAAATGCTAAAAAGAAAGCCCTCATTCAGTAAAGATAACAATTTTACTCATAAGTTTCTTAAAAAATAAAATAAGCCTAAAAAGTGTTGAAAGAAAATTCAAAACTGAATGAGTAAAAGAACAGACTTTTCTCTAAAATTATTCAGATGAGGAGGCAAATTCGTTTAGATGATTAAAAAATTCATCATTTATTTGAAAAAATTGAAAGGAGAAAAGAATAAACAGAGTCACTCCTAGAATTAAACAAAAAGTTGTATAAACAGCTTCAAGATAACAAAGGAAATATTTTAGTTTTGTGTCGAATTAGACCTCTATCCAAAGATTCAACAAGCTGTATTCAAGTTACTTCTCCGTGTACTCTCCATTTAAATAATAAGTAGAGAACTATTACAAATGAACAATTTATGTTTTAAGAAATTTTTAACTAAAAAGAGAACCAGTAACAAATTTTTTAAACTATTTCTTATTTTATCAAAGGTTCACTGGAGCAACCACTTTGCTTATTTGCTTATGGTCAAACTGGCAGTGGCAAGACCTATACTATGTTTGGTCCACGATAATAAGAAGCATCTTAAGAAATGGCAAATTAATAAAATGGCTTAGTTTTTAGAAGCATTTCACTTATATTTAAATAAATAAAGCAGAGAGCCAAGCTTCAATGGTCTTTTCAAATATTCCTTTCGATTTAGTAACTATTGCATAGTCACCAGAAGAATATTTTCTTTAAAAAAAAATAAGTATACACAGAGGAAATGGTATTTAATTTGGTTAAATAAACACTTAAAAAGAGACAAACAGGGGGAACAAAAAAAAATGGCTCATCTAGCCGTTCACATTATTCAATATCGCTTCATTTTTAAGGAATTGAAATGACATCACTCAAAAAAGTTTAAGGATCTATCAAATTTATAGACTTCGCTGGTATGGAAAGGAATAAACAAACTCAAGCAGTGGGAGAAAGGTTTAAGTAAAGTGTATATATTAATACATCACTTTTCGAACTTCAGTAAGATTTTAGAAAATTCCATCAAGGTACGACGCCAAATTCCCAGATTACGAAAGACTTCTAGCTGCAACCATTCTTTAAATCCTTTCTGAAATAACCAGAAAATTCAATAGTATGAGCAAATAACTACTGTCAACTTCACAGAAACCACTGACAAATGCTGGAAATTTGTTGTTCGATGATTGCAGGTTTATCATCTGGTAGAAATCCATTTATATTTTTTAGTGGGATGCGTGACTACTTATTATTCAGAGTAGCTGCCTACTTTCTTGTGCCGATTATTATCGATTTGGATCAGCTAAGCGGTTAGTGTTAGTGTGCTTTTCTCCTACTTGCTGCTGAGGACTGTCAAGTCTAGTTTGAGGATGGAGAATTCTTCGAATTCGACCTGAGTGGGGGATGTGCCACATTGGCGGACGATTTGAGGGGCAAGTACGTGTGATGATGTGTTATTCGTCGATTATAAAATCAAATTAAATACCAAAAGAATATTTTAAAAATCGTCGAATAAAAAACTTAAAACATCACTAAATTTGTGTAAATTCAACAATAAAAACCAATTTTTCGCTGGACGAGTCAAGCATGTAAAAGATACCAGATGTAAATTTATTAAAATGGGCATGAAATTGCAAAAGAACTAAAAGGCGAAAGTTTTTAATTGAATTTTTAAACCTTTTAAATAAATTTAAAAATAAATTTGGAGAGGATTAGATGTTTTTACCAAAGAAATTACATTGTTCCCCGTAAATTCAGAGGAAATTGAGACTAAGATAACTCAATTTATTATCACTTCATTGGATAAATTTAAAGAAAAAGTAACTTACGGCTTATTTAGAATAGTTAAATCTTTAAAAATACAAAAACAAAAACCCACACCATAAACAATTTTTTAGAACTAATGCGAAATTGGATGTAAAATTTTGATTTGAAACAGCATTTTTTAATAGGCCTCCGTAATGAGTTTGTGGCATTATTACAGACAATCTAAAAAAATTTTAGTTGATTTGCAGATCAAGGAAGAGAATTAATTTAAATCTTAAAAATTAAAATATTTTATCTAATTACTAAAGAGCAACTGGGCGAAAATAAGTTTAAATTATAAATATACAAATTCTTCCTTATGAGAATAATTTTTTTTATTGAAAATGATAATTATTAATAAGAATCTTATCTCAATCATCTTTTCGTTCTTTTTACGAATCGCGTTTTTCTTCGGCTTGGCATAATCAGATCTTTTATAGGTAACCTACTCATGAATAGCGATCCTAAGTTCTTCCTTTAGCCACTCATCCAATTGCTAGTAAATTCTTCGACTTCTCTCAACTCTACAATTTTCGTTTCCCGCTTCGTCCATCAAATTTTTAAATCCATCTACAATTCCTCCACCAGTTCACTTTCCTTCAACTACTATTCCTCCATCTATCCAATGTATTCCACCTCCTCTTCCAAAATTTTTCTTCTTTATTTCCTCTGCTTTAACATCTCTGGACTTCCTCCCTCAATAAAGTCTTTGTACTCGTCCTCTGCCTCATTAATTATGCACTCAGAAGATTTCTCATCTTGCTTCGGGAAATGCTCACCAAACACACCCCGCAGACTAATTTTACCGGCTTACTAATATCATCTATCTCACTACTATTTATATTGTTACTCTCTACATATCCCTACTCTTCAAGCCTCTTTTTTGTTATCTGTCCATCCTCATCACTTGATTTCTTTCCATTGTTCGATCCATTCTATCCAAATATCTGGCCAAATTGCTTCTCAACATTTTTATCATTAATCTTCTGATTTTTGTTCAAAAACAGGATAAGTCTATCTCTCAGCTTATGCTTTTGAAAACTTTCTTCAGCCTAATCCCGTGCTAAACTATGCATGAGATATAGGCCCTTTAACTGATGCTTTTCAAAAAGCAGACTTATAGCCACCTCCAAAAAAGCTATTCTTTTATTAAGGTAAATCACATCCAAAACCTTGTTCACAGTTTATTTAATCTAATTTCGCTTATCAACCAATGGTGACCATTCTGGCTCATACTTGGTTCCTTTTAGCACTCCCTGAATCGAATGCCTAAACCAAAATTAAAAAATATTATCTTTAGTTTCCTTTGTCTTAAAATATTCATTGGTAAATCTCATTTCTGAAATGCCCCACTGGTTCTGTTTATCGGTGATGTTAGGAATGACTGAGAAATGATTCGAAGTGCAATTTTAAAGAGGAATAGGTGTCGATGTAGTAGTTCTGCTAGAAAGAGGACCATTCATCACAACGTAGTTAGCCGTAACCACGTTTGAACTCACATAGAACAGATCTTGATAAAATCCTAATCCAAACATGTAGGGATAGATAATCGGATTATTTTGGATCGTGCTCACATGTCATTGGCGGCTCGAGGTTCATAGTTGAGGTCGAAGTAGCGATAATAGTCGTCATTTTAAAGACTTAAATGAATTTTAAGATCGATACGACAATTTGGATTCCAAGAGCGATAATAGTAGCTAAACCACCACAAGGATTTTACGAATCCACTTTACCAGTTTGAAAGAGTCTATAGCATGTGTAGTTACTTATTAGCAATGTTTAAGTATTAATAAATAAGTGTTTTAATTTTGAATTTGGCAACTACTACTTTGATTGGCCATTTATACAATATTCAAATATAGAAAATCATAAATTATCAAATTTTTGATTGCATGGAATATATTTCATTTATAATACAACTATAATAAATGGGTTCCCCGCTCAAAAATCTTAAAAAAAATACCAATTAAACCAAAAAATAGAGAGTCGTACTCACACGAGATATCGACAGTTATCGTCCAGAACGCTCTACACTTTCTAAAGGCTATATCATGATTCCTTCTCAGCAGTAAATCTTCTCAAATAATGGCAAATCCTAAAATCTAGTCATCAGCAATGAGTTTGGTACAGTCCTATGGAGAGGTAGTGTCGATCTCTCTCAGCTAGCGGCTCCCCTTACATAAACAGGACTCATCAGTGATCGGCAAATTTAAGTATAAATCGGAGATAACGGCAAACCTCCGAGAGGCAAAGAACTTAATCGTTCCTGTTTGGTCACATTCAACTCAAATAACCATATTTAGTAAAAATATCTGCGGAAAATTTGTCAAGAGAATCATACATACTTAACTAATTGTTGTCCTGAAATGCATCAATTCACTGTAGAAATTCCTCATTTTACTAAATACACTTTCAACTCTTTAAAAGCTAAATAAAAAGAAGTCAAAAGAAGTCAATCGAATGACTGATGTGATTGTAGGTCGACCGAGGAGAAATAGGATCAATTTAAATATTTAAAATAATTTGCCTCTAACTTCGATGCGCCTAGAAGAATCTTTCAATGGTGAGACCGTCTAAACAAATACTGGATCTAGAGGGACAGAACTGATATTTTAGGGATTGAAATAATTGATTATAGGAAATAATTCAAAATTTATCTAAAAAGAAGTACCTTTTCCTGTAGTAAACATCAATTAGCACTCGAAGGTACTGGCTCGAGAGAACTAGAACAGAAAGCTTTATGGATTTAATAATTATCAACATTCTGTTTACAATTTTCCTGTTTTGCAAAATATCCTGATGTGTGCTGAAGGAGGAATTGTGAAACTAAAGAACTATGAAAACTATCAGAAACTGCAATGCTATAACTTTAAAAATCATTAGGAGCACAAAATTGTAGATCACGAACTTTAATCCTTACTAATGCGAAAAGAGGAACTTACACCAGAATTGGTCAGCTCAATTATCACCGATTCTTGCTATCAATTCAGTGTTAGAAACTTCACTAGAGTACCCGCGGAGCTACCAACAGCCGCTTCAGAAAAATCAGAGCAGTCGCCAACTCACTCATACTCGAAGTTGCCGACGTCCCCTATGATGGCCACGCTGACCTGTCCACCATCTCTGTGTTCAATACCCTCCCCCTTCTTGAAACCAGTGAGGGAACCTTCTTCTCCTCGAACACTATCGTTAGATTCCTGCTGCCTCAGCAGGCAACAAGCTCTATGGTGGTGACAATCTCCACAACCGAGCCCTTGTTGATCAATGGCTTGACATCACCACCTGCGACTTCGATACTGCCGTTGCAGGAGTTGCCATTCTTAAGGAAGGTAAAGATGCTGATGGAACTAAAATCCTTGCTGATATTCACAAATTCTTAGGATTTGTTGATAAACACCTCCATGGAAAGAAATTCCTCGTTGGAGACTCCGTCTCAATTGCTGATATCAGTCTCGCCACTGGTCTCTCAGTCGTCTTGACTGCTCTTGGAGAAGAAGAGAGAAAAGTCTATCCCAATATTGTTGCTTGGTATTTGGCTCTTGTTGCCACTGATAACTGTATTTCTTCTCCTTCTGTGCACTCTTTTACTCCGTCTCCGCTAACTCCTGAATTTAATTCTCCCTCGTCTCTAAAATTTTATCAAGCTTCACCAGTTCCTCCTCCAAAAGTTTGATCTTCACATTCTGCGTTTGAATATCGCTCTCTAAATTAGCAGAATATACCTTGCTCCTCAACTAGATCCTTCATATTTCGGTTCTACTCCTCCATCCATTTATTTACCTTCGGGATCTCCTTCAGCCGACGCTCGTAGTCCTGCACACAAACCTATCAATCCCATTCGTCACCATCACCCGATTCCGGAAGCTTACTATCCAATTTCCCCTTATTAAATTAAGGAGATTACGGATTTCACCTAAATTAATACAGTATTACGATTTAAGTCATCATCCTGATCGTATTTATTATACCCTCTCCCACATTTTTAAGCAGAGCGTCTTGCTGTTTTGGACCGTTCGGCTTAGTTTATAGCAAGTAACGATTATTACCTTTCTACTATTTTTTCAATTAGTTATTCTATCTAATCTCCTCTTTCTTTTAAAGGGGCTCTTGGGGGGTAAAAGGATTTTTCATAACTTACTTTAAATCAATACTTTCAGCAATATCTACTTAAATATTCTTTTAGATAGCTTTCGAAGGTTATTTTAAAAGAGATTGGCTATATTTGAGGGAGTCATTAAAAGGGGAATACTATGCTTCTTTTTTGCAGGTTTTTACTAAATCTTTGCATCTTTTACAGCCTTGTCAATTATCGCCTTCTTTCTGGAGTTATCACTTTCAATTTATCTGATCATTTTATCCAGCAATTTATTAGTCTCGATTACTTTACCTGCATCGTTGAAGTCTCGCTTGTTAAATTGATTTACCTCTTCCAAAGCTTGAAAAATCATTTTTTCATCTACCTTTTATTTTTAGAAACGCTAGGCTGAAGGGCTTACACTTTTTTAATCAATAACAAAATTTATTTTCGATGTGATAATTAATTGCCCTTTACTGGCTACGACTTTTTAGAATATACGACACTTTTGTGCAGAATTGACAATTTACTACTCGATGAATCAGAATATGAATCGTCAGGCTACTCATCTTTATCTCGTTTATTTTTTTTAGGCTTTTCCTCTTTTTATCTGTCTCCTTGCTATATTTATTTTTACACTTTTTGCTCGTCTTCCTTCGACTTTTATTATTTTTTCAATACCTTACTTACAGAAGGCTGTCCATTCAAATTGTAACAGCTTGGCGAATCATCTGGCTATTGCTTGCGTTTCCCCACTTAAACTTTTTGTCGTTCAACCAACTTCACCTTTTCATTGTGTGGAGATATCAAATTAATACTAGAATTCTGAGATTGGGACCCCGCTAATGCATTGCCTGAAACATTTTTTAGACTGCTGGGCTATTTGTTTACTTTTGATAGCTGTATAATCTTGGACTTGGGAGCAGGACGTTTGGCAATAACGCTATTGGCAGGAATAGATGCAATGAAGTCAAATGGATCTTAGTAAGAAGATCTTTCAATTTTAGTTTATTCAATCGAAGGCCTTTTGAAAATCTGCTTAAGCGTGAATACTTCATCCTTTATTTTCACATATTTGCTCAACTAATCCAATGACTTAGTCGATGGAATTACCAAATTTACTCTGCTCTTTGGCACATCAAGTTGATTTGAACCCTCAATTTATTTATTTTTATTATTGCTCGCTGCTGGGTGATGAGAAATTTCCAAGTTCCCATAATCTAAATCTTATTCAAAAGGCTAGTCCTCGTAATTATCTTACTATTCCTCATTTACCGGTTGCTTTTATAACTTTGGAGGCGTTTTTGAATTTAATTCCTTTTACAGCTCTTCTTTCTATTTTTAAACCTGACTTGCTCTTTTTGGCCGTGGATTTGAAGGGGGTTTCTCCATCTAATAGACTTATTCTACTTTATTACCTTTTTTCCAATATTGCTTTGATAAATATTTGAAAAGTCTTAATTTTTGCTGCTTTTTAAACCTCCCTTATATGGTAATTCAAGTCTATTACTCTTAGGATTTTATATTCCGGCAGTTGCAGATTGTAACATATGATTATTAGATTGACCGAGTTCTTCACAACGGTTTTACTAAATTTTTAAATAATTTTCCCCTTTAGGTCTTTATATTTGCGATTTATTTTTTGGTTCAACATTATTCTTCCCTGCAATCGCCTTTAATTATTTTTTTAAGTTATTGCTTTACATAATACCTCCGAAATCATCATTATCTTCTCTCGGCTATTTCTCAGATTGACGAGTCACCTTCGATACCGGATTCAAAATAATACTACCAAAATTTTCATTCTCACCTTAGTTTTATTGTTATCGCTACTTATTCATAAGAGAAGCTCACTCAGGCTTCTTTTTATGCAAATTTTTAGTTTCAGACGGAGGGTTTCGACTAAATTTCGATTGCGCAATATTCGATAGAAGCGAAAGCTAATCTTCAGATGAAGCTGAAGGTTTTTATTATTGACCCGATTCTCGACCATTCGAAATTGATTTATTTTATTATTTATTTTATCACCTTTTTTTAATTTTTAGATTGTCCTCTCAGATTTTTAGCAATGTTGCTTTATTTTCCTAGTCGTATTTACGCAATTGAATTAAACTGCTATTCTTCTGCACTGTTGTTGTGCTACTTTGAATTTTTGGAAGACAGATTATTCTTAGAATTTCCCCCTATTTTTGATTTTTCCAAAAATTAATCCAATCCTTCGAAATCGTTATCACCACTACTTACTCCGATCTAAATACTGTTTTTTATTGCCTTTTCCATTTAGGGTTTCAGCTGACTTCTTTAGTTTGATTTAATAATTTTGCTTTACCAATACTCCTTTATGGTTGAACAGGTAATTAGGGCTGCATTTTATTTTTGCTGACAATCTGTGATTGCTGCAATTAATTTTTATACGCTTGAGGCCATTCTTCTTCCTCCATTTAATATGAATCATCAATTTGCTTTACTTCAGGTTCTTTAATTTTTTCAATATCTTAAACTTTTTTTTGCTGCTGGGAAGCATTTTTATTATTACCATTTTGGAATAGCTGCAAAACATTTTGCCCAATTGCTGTTACGAAAATCCCTAGTGTGGTTGTTGTGGCGGGACAAAGATAGGAGGGAGCTGCCCTTGACCTTGCTGCACCGCTGTACTATTACTGTTCATCGAGTGAGGATTAGAATTGATTCCCACAGGATAGTTTACTGGTGGATAATATCCTGGGGGAAATTGTGGATTGAATCCATAAAACCTATTCTAATTTTGTTAAGAGTAAGATTGATTATTAGATTGTCGTCTATCGTAATGTTCGTACTCCTCTTGCTCTTCTTGCTACTAAGTCAAAATATTAGTACCCGCATTTGCTGTTTGAGCCTTTTATACTCATTTTTTATCTTCTTGTACTTCCTAAGCTTATAATTTTGCTTTGTTTTACTTACTTTTTCTTTGTGCTACTTTATTCTCCTCACTTGCATTTCAATATCCAAAGAATGCTGCTTATTCGTATTTTCGAGAGCTTATATCTCTCTCTGAAAAGCCGTCGATAAATTTTTAGAATAGTCAATTGCCATTTGATACACCTATATGAGTTTGAGCTTGTTATTGCTTTTCTCAGCCTCATACCAAAGTGGATTGATTTTCATTTTTTCGATAAACAAACATAAGTCTTACAGGTAACCAATGTTTTACTATTATTGAATTTGCTAAGGCATCACCATCGATAACGCACCCACAGACTCATAAGCCTGGTAATGCAGCGAGGATTGGTTCGGGTAATACATAATAATATAAACGTTCAAACGATTTAGTTTAGACAAATTGCGATATACTTCTCTATCAAATCACTCTTTTTATTCAAGATTTTGAAAAATATCAAACATAAACCCTCGAATCTCCTATTTATGATATCAAAAATGTAATTCTTTTTTCCGTTTTTGTATGTAACTGCTTGCTTAAAACTGTTTATCACCAGCTCTCCACTTCCATTTGGGCGCCCTTTGACCCAATTAATAATCAGATACTTGTTAGCATCATCATAGTGAAATGTTCCTAAACCTTATCTAATCCCCAAAATAAATAGCCCTTCGTAAAATGGGTAAGTTGTATTTTCCTTATTGCTTCTATATATGTATTTTCCCTTGCCGTGGGGCTGTCCATTTTGCCACTAGCCAATGTACTCATCTAAATTTTAATATTTAATGAACTTACAATTTTTTGTTTTAATGTCACTAATATTAAGATTGATGGAAGTAGGCGGTGTACTGTTGGTCTTGACGATCCCGAAGATGTTTTAATTATTCCAAATGGCTTCGAATCTTACAGAATGCTTATATTTGGACTCTCTAAAAATTAAAACTCCTTTCCCCGGAAATTCCCCCTTGGCAAAAGCTCCGATATATGTTTTGTTGAAAGGAAACACCAGTATACCCTTGCCATGCATCAACTTGACTTCTGATTCACCAGCATAGATAAATTTATCTTTATATCGCCTAAGAATGATCTTTCTGTTTTGCATTGTAGACATTGTCAAACTTGACTTAGAACTCTCGAATAGTTATCTCGTTTAGAACTTTAGCTACTCAATTTTTTGGTTAGGGTAGTTAGCAGTTATGATGTTTTGGCAACTCTGAACCTCCCTCCAGAAGTAATCATGAATCTCATTCAGATTAACTCCGTTTAGCTCATAATCATCCTTCTTTTCCATACAGGAAGCTGGAAAGTTAGCGACTCCCATCGTCTAAATGTAAGTTAATGAAATGTTAAACTGAGACAACAAATAAAATCCAAAATTCAACGAAATAAAGTT
>ERZ724520.1244-NODE-1244-length-13065-cov-4.560338_pt1 | contig 13065 bp, 10 predicted proteins | sample MGYA00376053_ERZ724520 | MGnify/ENA primary metagenome ERZ724520 (study PRJEB28724, sample SAMN07190886) | activated sludge metagenome | isolation source: activated sludge of sewage treatment plant in Hong Hong | place: USA: Christiansburg, Virginia | collected... | reverse complement strand
CTCCTTCTAATATATCAACAAACGTCGATGTACCACAATCTAAACCAGTCATCTCTTTGTATTTAGCAAAAGTGTAAGGATCAATACCTTGGATTTTCTTATACCCTAAATTTTTTAGAGGAATTGTCACCTATCCACTACCGCAGGCAAGGTCCAAAATATTGTCCTCTAATTTTAGATGCGGATTATTATTTGGAATCAATTTTTTCTTTATCAATCGCTCGATATCGTAACGATGAGGATTTAAGTAATTTTCTCCTTATTTCTGATAATAGTTAACGACTCCAACCTCGTTATAAACTTTTCCGAATCCTCCTTTCATAATACACAAATATTAATAATACAAATAAATTTCTGGAATTTAGATTATTTAATGATAGTTGTTGTTTGCTCAATATCTTTGAATTAATATTTATAATAATGTCAGAAAAGAGAGGAATGGAGTTTTTCAAGAGTACTTCCGCTTCTATTTAGAGTTTTCAGGCGATGCTAAGCCTTCCATTTTGATGGGAATGAAGATAAAAGGTAGCAAATAACAAAAGCCTGTCGCCCAAACCGAAACTAATTTTAATTTCAATGAAAAGAAATAAGATGAAACTAAACCGCTAGCAGTGACTAAAGATGACAGCGATTTGAAGAGAGCATAATACTAATCTTATAGTAACTCGAGAGCATAGGCAAAAGTCGAAGAAGTCCAATTTAAGAAAGGTAATTCTAAAACATCAGAAAGTAATAGCACAAAATCATAAAAAATGCAAGTATAAACAAAATAAGAACGTAAAATAGAATCAAAAAATACTGAGGACAATGAAATTTAAGAGGGCAGCAATAGCGTTGAGGAAGAAAAGCCTATTGATAAAAATAAAAAGCCAAAGGAGGAGGAAACCAAGTCAAAAAAGATATATACTATTGCTTAAAAAAATAATACGATTTCCGAAACAGAATAAATTAGTCCTAAGTTTAAAAAAGTAGATGTTGTGTAGAAAAAGAAAGAAGTAGTCTAAAAAAAGAAGATATTGCCTACAAAAAAAATTGAAAATTAGCCAAACTCAAATAAACCAAAACCAAGTACAGTTCGAGAACCTGAGAAACCAAAAAGAAGTGAGCGAGAAGAGGTTCTCGATCAAATTAACTAGTTTACAGTGAAACTAGTGAACATAATCCTTAATCAGAGAGAAATAAAATCAGAGATAAGTACTCTTTTTGTTATTTAGACCAAACAAAATTGAATTTAACCCAAGAACGATAAAATATTACAATGCTCCAGACTCAACAAAGCATTTGTGCTGAAAAAGAAGAGTATTAACAAGCTGAATAACTACAAAACGATATTTAATAAGCCGAGAAGAAAGTAAACAATCAATAATATAGATCAAAGACTATGAAATATAGTTGAGCTATATGGAGGAAGAAATAACTAAAAAATAGCAGGAATAAGTGGCAGTTTTGAAAGTACAAAATGATGCAATGAAAAGATTAGGGCGAAAATTGAAATTGGTAGAGTTAAGTTTACACGATTAGGCAGCAAATTTGAAGCGTGCAGAAATGGAAGTGATATAAAGTTTGAGAAATAAACAAGAAGCAGAAAAAAAGAAAATACAGAGAATCGAAAAAGATATCAATCATCAAAGTGAGCAAATTAGTGAATTTGAGAAAGTATTTAATCAATAAGTTGATAACAAATTGAATCCGTTGATTTAAGAAAAAAACAGATTAGAATCTGATAAAAATTAGCTCTAAAATTAAATTAAGTAACTAGAGCGACGTTTGAAAGAGAAGAAAAGTAGTTTAGTACAATTAGTGACCAAATTAAAGGTAGTTGGAGAATCAATATCATCCAACAAGGAGTCGTTTAAATAAGAAGCTGATAAACTCCAGGAAAGGAAAAATAAGCTTTAATTACTAGAAAACGAAAGAGATGAAATGCAGTTATCCTTAAATGAGTTATAAATCAAAATAACAGCTGATGTTAAAAGTATGGAAGCGAAGGCAGAACAGAAACATAATTAAGCATTAGAGTTAGCCCAAATGGCGAAAGATATTGAGCAAAAACAATTGACCTTTGATGATGAACTTGAGTCAAGGAGAGTTGCTTCGGATAGCTTTTTACTAAGCGCAAAACTAGTAAAGTAGTTTTAGAGTAAACACTCTGAAGAAAAGGAAAGAGTAAAAGAATTAGAATGCAAAAAGAGCACAATATAAGCATAAATAGCAAGACTACAATAAAAAAGATAAGAGTTAAAAAGAAAAACACCAATATTAGAAGATTAACAAAAAAAATTTGCAATTCAAAAGAATTTTAAGGCAGCTAATCTCAAAAAAGGGTAAATCAAAGAAATTAATGAATAACTTACCAAAATTAAATAGCGGCTCTAAAATTGTTTAGAAGAGTAACATAGTTTGGAGAAATAATTATAACAAATTTTAGCTTCACAAAAAGACATCAATGAAGAAGAATAACAACTTCAAAAACATTTAGCCCTCAGTCAAATAAAATTCAATGCAGAAAAATTAAAAAAACTCGAAGACTATCATAACCAATTGGGTAAAGCTGTTGGCTTACAAGACAAAGACAAACTGATTCGAGACCTATAAAGATAAATCAAGAAACTCAGTGATGAATCTAAGGATTTACGCTTGCATTACTAATTCTAAAATGAAGAAGGAAAGATTTCCAACAGTAAAGAATAAGCAGAAGAACATTATGAAGTTAATGAATAATAAAATCATGAAAATGAAGAAACTGGAGTTAATGGTGATGAAAATATTTAAAAATAAGACTCTAATGAACAAAACAATAATTAATCTTAATAGGAATAAGTCAAATACTAGCCACCTTCACTTGATTAGCATCAAATCTAATAGGTGTAATAAAATGAAAACGAAGGATACGTACCTTTACAGCTCGACTGATGGTGTATCATATTTAAATCATCATATTATGATTAATTTTATCTTGATTTGTATAATGATCATTTGCTTTGCTTGTCTTGTGCTGACCAAGTCGCCCTAAAAGAAGAATTCTTAGTTTTTTCCTTTGGCTTCAAGGAAAAAGTGAATCCTGTTTAAGTCACATCTTTAGCCTCAACTTCAGCTCCTTAATTGTTGTTATCTCCAAACTTGGTTAACTTCACTGTAACACTTGGAATTTTATCAAAAGGTAAGCTAAATTCTATTGCACGTTTGTATTCCCCTGAATTGGCCTCTTCCTTTTGTTAGTCTTATGACAATTGATCCCATATTTATCCGTTTTCAGTATGCTACGAAGAAACATGGTTTTCTTAGCTCTCCTAATTGCTTTCCTAATAGAAGCTGGAAAAACTGGAAATTTTAGATGGACCCTTGAAAAAATCATCAGACATTGTTAAAGCATTCGTAATTGCTAAAAGTAGCAAAAGGACTGCAATTTTTTGTTGCATTTTATATTTATAATATCTTTCTAGAATATTAAATTACATTTCCTTGATTTTTCTCGATCTTAAAAAAAAACATTTACTTATTTACTTGAGAGTTTATTGAGAAATACTCCTATCAGGAATGACTCAAAATAAATACTAATTTAAGAAGGATAGTAGGATTTTATCAAATTACATCTAAAACTTAGACGATAATATCAAAAAAGCAGATAACAAATTGAGATTCTTCGACTATCCAAAATTAGTTTTACTAAACTTAATAATCAAGAAGTATATTAGAAAAAAGTTATCTGATTCGTAATTATATTATCAAAATTAATATAAACATTCTTCTGCTGTTTACTAATTAAAGAGTTTAATAATCAGAATTAACAAATTAACAACCAAAATTTCACATTTTACTATTTGCAATCCAAGTAGCTCCCATTTTCCTTACTATAGTATCACTCCAAATAAAATAAACTAAAGTAAAACCTTTCGTAGTGATGTCCTTTGAAAATACTCTAACGCTTAAATTTTCATTGTTGCTGACGTCTAAAAGATTCAAAGAAACACTAACTTTAGGGATCTTTTCGAAAGGTTCCTAAAAGGTAATAGACTGATTAAAATATCGCTCTCCAGATCCCTTCCAAAAGCACTCAGGCAAAGTCGGTGTGTTTTCTCCAATTTCAACATCTGAGTGATGGCAGCATGTGTGATGATTTTACTTATATTGACGTATTTATTTAGGCAGATTCATTATCTCTGAAATTTTATGGTGGCATCTCAATAAACAAAAAAGTACAACTAGCATCTGATCCAAACTGATAGCATCGTCACAACAATGAGCAAAGATTTTAGCGTAGGCATTTCTTTTAGAAATAGATATAATGCATCAAAACTTCAATAAATATAAGGACTTAGAATATAGAATTTCTATTTCTATTAAAACGATCCTTTAAAAAAATACTTTTCCTGCTTAATTTTAACGAATTGAGAAATACATTTTTGATAAGTATGATTATTGCAAATAAACAGCCTTTACTTTAATATTCTATGATCAAAATTTTATCATTCATCGGTTTTATGAATAAAGAGATAAAAAAATTAGATAATTTCGAAATATACATTTGACATATAGTCTAATTTTTTATTAAGTAGTATGGAGCATATCAAAAACTAACAAAAAATATAATATCTCAAACAAATCCAGAATAAGAACCTTAATTGGAATAAATAAGTCCATCAAAGATCATATTGAAAGCATAGTAACTGCAGCAAAGAATAAAGTCTTTTAAGAAGACATTCCTTTTAAAAATTTATATATAACCTCAAAATTTCTATAACTCTAATATTCCAAAAAATATAGAATTTCATTTTAATCAATAAGATTGCTAATCTAAATAAACTTGAAATATTCAATAAGAATCAAATCAATCATCATTAGAAACTTGCAGCTATCCAAGATGTCCCCAAAGTATAAACTTCACTGTTAAACCAAGTAGTATAAACTAAAGTGAATCCTTTCGTCGAAATATCTTCCGCTGACACTTTAGCCCGAAGATTGTATTTATTGCTCACATCCATAATGTTGAATGCAACACTAACATCGGGAACCTTTCTAAATTATCTCTTGAAATGAATATGAACCTTCTCAACCCGTTCTCCCATCCCATAAGCAAAACATGCAAGGAATTGATTATTTGCTGTTTGAGGAATATGAGTTCCCATCTGAATAACAGTGTTTTCTTCACTTTCAGACTATCTTCCACCTTAGCATTCACATCTTTGAGCCTTCAGATTAGGATAACTTGATAAATATATCAATACTTGGAAAGAACAGGAGCAGCAAGACACAGAGCAACCAGAACCAAATAGATTGTTTTCATTATTATATTCTAAGAATAGAATTTAGATCTTGGATTTAACATATATAAAAGCAAAAAGAAATTCTAAGGAATTCGAAAAAAATAAGGTTAATTCAAATCTAAAACTAAATTAACCAAATGAGGGTGATGCTTTTTAAGTGAAGATTTTTGATTTTTTTAGAATTCTGAGAATTTCTATGTTCGACTATGTTTCTTATTAAAAGATAAATCGAATTGAGCTGATAGCTATACCGATTTATGTTTAATTCCATTCTCTTGAACATTCATAAACCTAATGCTTCTACTCTCTGACAACTCCTTAAAATATAAACAACCATAAAAAACAATACATTGTTTATCCAAAATCATTTTTCAATAGCCATCCAAGCACCAAGGACCGACTTTATTATCAGCCCAAGTCAGCACGAATTAAATACATCTTCGATTTCTAATTTTCTCAGCATCAATATGGACTCTACGGTCTCATGTATGATCAAAATCCAACATATTCATAGAAGTATTGACGGCAGGAACATCATAGAATTCATCATTTGTTTGATATATTGATACCGTTTTTCGAAGTCAGCATGGGAAAGTAATTAATAAGTATTGGAAATAATAACTTAAACAAAAAGACAACTATTCTATAATAGAATAAGTTAGCCTAATTTAAATATATCAGTTCCTTTAAGATCATTTTTCAAAAGCAAACACATAAACTTTAAGGGCAAAGGCGACAGTATCGCACCAAGTTTTAAAAACTTATGTAATCCTATTTCAGTGATATCTTCAGCAAAGACGTTCATTCAATGATTTTTTCTTCCATCATCTGCTAAAGACTTAAAATAAAAACGATTTTCACCTTCTCTAATCTCACCTGATCTTAAATTCGTATACAACTACACTTGTATTTTGTCAAGAAAAACTTAATTCCATCTTAAAACTAAAATGATTAAATATGGATGCAAACTCAACAACTATTCAGGTATTCGCCCCTTAGCTTAAAGAAATACTTTTCCTTCTTTAATTTTAACGAATTGATAATTACATTTTTTGATAAGTATAATAATTTCAATTAAAGTCTAAGCTCTAATACTCTAAGATTTACATTTTATCACTCAACAGATTCATCAATTTAAAGATCAAAAATTAGATAATTTCGATACATATTTTACATAAGTCTAATTTTTTATTAGTCGTATGGAGCATCTTAAAAACTAACAAAGATATACAATCTCAAACAAATCCAGAATAGAATCTTAACTGGAATAATAAGTCCCTCATCGATAATTTTTAAAGAATAGTAACTGCAGCGAAGAATAAAGTCTTTTAGCAGACATTACTTTTAAAATTTTATATATTACTTCAAATTTTCTATTGATAAAATGTTAAAAAAAAAAAAAAAATTAATCAATAAAATTCTTAGTCTTCATAAACTTGAAATATTCAATAAAGAATCAATTCAATCATCATTAGAAACTTGCGGCTATCCAAGATGCTCCCAAACTATAAACGTCAGTGTTCCACCATGTGGTATAAACTATAGTAAATCCTCTCGTCGAAATCTCTTCCGCTGTCACTTTAGCTCGGACATTGTTTCTATTGCTCACATCCATGGTGTTGAATGCTACGTTAACATCAGGAATCTTCTTAAATTATCGCTTGAAATGAACATGAACCTTCTCAACCCGTACTCCCATCCCAGAAACAAAACATGCAGGGAAAAAGCCATTAGGTATGTGACTTCCTATCTGAACTACAGTTTTTTCCTCATAGCATCCACAATTTCGACCGCTCAGATTAGGACAACTTCATAAATGCATCAATACTCTGAAAGAACAGGAGCAGCAAGGCACAGAGCAAGCAAAACCAAAAAGATTGTTCTCATTATTATTATATTCTAAGAAAGATGGAATTCAATATTGGATTTAACATATATAAAAGCAAAAAGAAATCGAAGGAATTCGAAAAAAATAACTTAATTTAAATTTAAAACTAAACTAGCCCAATGAGGGTGGAGCTTTGAAAGTGTAGATTCTTGATTTTTTGAGAATTCTGAGAATTTTTTTTGTTCGATTATGTTTGATATTAAAAAAATAAATCGAATAAAGCTGATAACTATACCGATTTATATTTCATTCGATTCTCTTGAACCTTCATAAACGTAATGCTTCCTCTCTTACAAAATTTTTTAAAAAAAAACCATAAAAAAAAATATTCTGAACCAAAATCATGTTTCAAAAGCAATTCAAGCAGCAAGTACTGACTTTATTATCAGCCCAAGTCAACACAAATGAAATACATCTTCTATTTCTAATTTTTTCAGCATCAATATGGACTCAAAGGTCTCTTATATATAATCATAATCCAAAATATTCATAAAAGTAATGACGGCAGGAACATCATAGAATTCATCATCAAACTTGTCCTCATTTCATATTGATACTGTTCGACTTTAAGAATTATTGATTGTCGGAACGCCATCGAAAATCATCCTCAAATCTTCTTCTTTTGTTTGATATTTGGACCCTGTTGCTTTGAAAGTCAACAGAATGAATGTTCTTTTGATAAATATCAATAATACCAACTAAAAATTCTTCTTCCAGATTAAAATTTATATAATCCTTCAGATTCAATAATTTATGATTAACAAATTAGACAATTTTAAATAAATATTTAGCATCAATCTAATTATTTATAACTAGTATATCATAACCAACTATAAGAATATTATTATCACAAAAAGAAAAAGCATAAAATTTAAAAAGAGTAGTTAATTGGAATAAATATGCCTCTCAAAAATCATTTTTCGACAGCAATCCAGGTAGCTTTCATGGAATAGGCAATAGTATCAAACCAAGTTTTAAAAACTAACGTAAATCCTTTCTCAGTGATATCTTCGGCATAGACGTTCGATCGATGATTTTTATTTTTATCAATGTCCAAAAGACTCAAAGAAACCATGACATTCGGAGCTTCATCGAACTCTTATTTGAAAACTATTTTAACTTTCTCAAATCTCTCTCCAAAACCTCCTTGGAAAGATGCTGGGAGAATTATTGTCTGCTATCCGGTCTCAATTTGTTGAATATCATCCCAAGTAGCCGGGGTTCCGTGTCTTGATTAATAAGACGGCCCACTAAATGAATAGATTGATACTGTTCATGGATTGTAAGTGTGGAGGCAACTGCCAAGATGGTAGTGAGAATAAAAATGCTTTTTAGCATTGATTTTATTATTAATTATCATTTTACGGTATATATCTTTGATTTAACTCAGTAAAATAATCAATTCTGACGGTGAGACAGATGATTTTGAAAGATAAATATATTAAATCACATAGAAACATCAATAAAGTGAGGAAAGTAATAGGTTTATACCATTTTAACAGGTTTAACATTATTTTGGCTTTAGTTAAAGTTTTATTGTTTTAAAAATTCGAGGAAAAAATACGGATAAATTATAAACAACAACTTAGAATATAGAAGGAGTATCCTAACCAAAGACTAATATTAACAATCTTATTTTATTTATGAAGTTTTTATGTCATAAAAAAAATACGAAATAAAAATAACAACTAAAATAAATATGTATATTCAACTTGCCTACGATAGATCACTAGAGTAATACTATTTGACAATGCTAGAAATTACATAAAAAAAGAATAAAAATTAAAAGAATACTAAAAAACTAATATCAAGAAAAATCTCAAATCAAAAGATATTTTTTTTAAAGTTAAAGCGGCATTCAATTCAATGTTAAAGGTTCTCCATAAATACTACAATTACTTTGATAAACATAGAATCTTAAATTTATAAGTCATTGGCAAAATATCTTATGTTAAGATAAGATCCCACATTCAAATTAATATACATAAAACTATCAAAGGATATACAGAAGTATTTCAAGATTTTTAACAGAAGTTTGGAACTAACAGGAACTGATTTTTTATTAATTTAAAATACAACAAAGCTTTTCACCAAAGTTATAATTGCCAACAATAAAATTAATAATGTTTCGAGCAAAATCATTTCTTTTTAACTCAGTAAAATTAAAACATATCTAAATTTTTGCAACATCGAGATATCGAGCCCATCTACAAATTTTTTCTAATAATTTTATGATTTTTATCATCAATTTTTTTTTAGGGTTTACAAGTTCCCGCTCTTTTAACCTTTTTCTCATATTAAAACTTAACTTTTTATAAAAAACAATTCTATATTTTGGCGTTTAAATAAAAAGATATTCATTCAATTCTCAATGACTCATCTCTAACTTACAAATCATCATAATTTATAGAGATTCCACACAAGAGGTATTAATTTTTAGATTAAATTGAAAGAAAATATTGAAGTTATACATTCCTCATTTTTATAGAAGTAAATCTCATCACTTTACTTATCAATCAGTATCTTGACAACCTTTTTTTATAAATAATATATTTTTAAGTATTAATCTTTAAGATGTTTCAAGTGCCTCTCTAAAAATATAAAAAGGAAATAATTGTTTAACGTAAGCTAATTAAAGGCTATCAAATCTTTATTTTATGATCATATAATAAAGCAAAAAATGTAACAAAATTCTAAACAATGATAATTTAAATTAACAACCATTAAGCCTCATAAGCATAGTATAGATGTTTCATTAACAATCGATATTTTTATCATTACTTTTTCCCTTTATTCCTTCAATATAAAAGTAAACTAAATACAGAATCATTACTCCTTTTCCCTCTCATCATCTGAATTTTCCTCAGTATCCTTCGAATCTCGTGAGTCCCTTGGCGTTTTGCTACTTTTTGGCGCAGGATTAAGCACGCCCACAAGCACCTCACCCATAAATCCCTTAATTTCTCAATTAAAATATTAGTACTATCACCAGCAGAAGTAGCCACCTTGTCTTTTATTCTTTGCGATTGACTCGTAAATAACCTCTACAATTGGTCAGTATATTTTTGAATAGTTTCCTGATGCGTTATGAAAAAAGGACTTACAAACCGATCATAGATGATTTCCGCGTACTCAAAATGGTTGATGTTGAGGGCTGTCAGAATCGCCAGGTCAATTATTACCGCAATATAACTAAATATCATCACAGTCGTACCCTTTTATCACAAATTAGAGAAGTTTCTGCCCCAAAGAGTAGAGTGTCAGAATACACCAAAATTTAAGAATGGCCCTTACTTTTTCAGTATTGTTGAGCATCAAGTAGCGAAACGTAAAGAAAATTGGTATGTAAAAGGTAAGTAGAGAGCTGAATAGCAAAGGCATTACTTCGCAAACTCGAGAATAGATTAGATGATAGTCATGTTGGTATAATATTAATAATAAAAATGATGGAGGGAAGCAAGTACTACGGCTAGAACCGCTACCTCAGCTCAATCTTCCAAAAACAAGAAAGACAGAGTCGTCCAGTCCAACTATAGTAAACCAACCCTCCCTTCCACTTCCTCAAGCGGGAGTTGAGCGAAGATGAACAAAAACAACTCATGCAAAAAAAAATCTTTGACAACCCCTCGCTCTATATCAGCACACACGTACACAACACATTATTTAGGTCAAATGTCAAATCTGCAACCGTTACATCTAAATCGAACTCACCAACCACCATTCCAGAATCCACTTCGATGAATAAGAACGCATCTCACGCATCCTCCAAAAAAATAACAACCTCAAAAACATCGATGATATGATAATCATATGATATATTACTTACACCTCTTATCAGAAACAAACAACAACACACACATCAAAAACGAGTAGGCAAAATCGAATTTATCATCCTCAAACAGTCACGCACAGCCAACGCTGTCACCTACTGGTTATCCCGACTACCCAAAGCCTATAACCACAGCTAGTACAATGTCTCGTCAGTCGCCTCTCCCTTGCAAGCACCTCGAGTTATATGATTATCACTGAATTGACACACAATTACTAAGGTTTCTTAGCCTCATAACGATTCGCTATCAGAAAACAAGCCACAAAGATAACCAAAGGAGGAAAGACCAAACAGCAACGCGATCGATAGCTGTCCAAAATCAAAATACGAGTTGTTGCGTGAATACGACGGTTAGTTTCCCTATCACTCGAAAACAACAATTCGCAATCCTTACGCAAATAGTCATGAGGAGTTAAACAGTCAATATCAAACTCCAAAGTACGCAGAATCTCTGTCTCGTAAATACTGATATGCTCCTTCAACTTCTTCATCTTCTATTAGTTAAAAGGCTCAGCCCCCATCGCCTTACGCGTCACAACGTTGTAAAGCGCATTGCATAAATTTTTAAGACGATAGTCCATAGACTTGATCTTAGTAGCCAAAAGATAGCTCGCAGTAAGAACAATGAAGCGGTCGAAGTGAATATAGCTTTTTTTATTAAAGAAGACAGTCGAGATATGCAGAGCAAGAGTCGGAACAGAATAACTCGTTTTAAGATCGCGAGCAAGCTCAATGATAAACTGAGCATTCTCACAGGCCAAATGCTGCTGAATCTGCAAAGTGACTCCGAACTCTCCATTCGGATTGTTAGCTAGTTATGACTCCAAAATGTAGGTATTCATCAAATATTATAAGGCGGTGGTAGGAGTGAGGTATAGATTTGCAACAGTATAAAAGAAATATAATAATGTTGGAAAACCTAAAGGAACACTGCAAAGATCAAAAAGAACTATTCGCCACAGCCCGAGTGATAGCAGTCGAAGAAAAGTGGAGTCAACACGCCGATTTCTTTGTAATAGGGTGGATGCTCGACGCACTCGCCAAAGAAAAAAAGATCACCTTTGTTGCAGTAAGAGAAAATTACGCTCATTACCTCAGTTTATCCAAAAAACTAGGAAAATCAATCGAGGGATATCTCAAAAATAAACAACTCACTTATATCGAATGTTTTTAGAGTCCCTTTTGTTCAGAATTGCCTCTGGTTGAGTTTCCACCTGCAACCTATGTCCCACCGCCTTCTTTAATCAAGAAAATATATACCAAAGACCTAATGAAAGAAAAATAACTGTTTGAAGGTACTGAAATTATCGTGATTGATTCAATCGGCTACATAGATGACATTTAACTCAGTTTTTGGCTCTACGAAAAGGCAATGGCAAACTAAAGCCAACTGGTCTTAGGAGGATGCTCAGAAAATGAAGATTTTACGCGATTAGTCGAATGCTAGGCTCAACTAGTAGTGAAACTCGAGAACGATGTGGGAGGATACGGCAAATTCAGTTTAATAGGAAATGGCAAAAAGAACAGTGTTTTATGGAAAACAGTTAACAATCAGCTGCAGTTTAGCCAACAGATAATAATCTGATCTGTCTATTAATATCAAATAATAAAGTCATCATCATAGTAATCAATCAAACGGCAATGTAGGAATGTGCCTCTCAATAATCTCTTCGGCGTGCATTTTGTCCAATTTAATATAAGTGCCCTTTTTTCTATGGTATATCAAATAATCGTTCCACAAACGACAAGAAGATATTGTGTCAGCGTTCCCAAAAACAAACAGACAGTACTTAGCTCTCGTTATTGACACATTCATACGCTTTTCATCTCTCACAAAACCAATATTATCCTCTTAGTTTGATCGCACACACGAAAATATAATAACGTCGCGCTCTTGACCTTGAAAAGCATCGACTGTACTAACCTTGCATCTCGTTTTTATCTACTCTGTAACACCTTCTAAAATACCCTTCGCCTGCGATTTATACGGAGTTATCACACCGATTGTAAGATCTGGGTCGTAATCGAAGAGTTTATATACTAAATTTTGCACACATTCACATTAACTTTGATTGAAAAATGAA
>ERZ724520.1243-NODE-1243-length-13065-cov-5.733743_pt1 | contig 13065 bp, 12 predicted proteins | sample MGYA00376053_ERZ724520 | MGnify/ENA primary metagenome ERZ724520 (study PRJEB28724, sample SAMN07190886) | activated sludge metagenome | isolation source: activated sludge of sewage treatment plant in Hong Hong | place: USA: Christiansburg, Virginia | collected... | reverse complement strand
TACTAATTCCCAAATGGAAGTGGAGAATCCACACATTAAAGAGGCAAACGTAAATAATGCTACAGAACCTGCAAAATAATACTTCCTGCCAAAAATAGAGGATAACCATCCACTCATAGGTACAACAATAACATTGGCAATTGCATAAGATGCCACCACCCAACTTACCTCTGAAAGTGTAGCACCTAAATTTCCCATTAAGGTACTAGTGGCTACGTTTACTACCGTGGTGTCTATCAATTCCAAAAGAGTACACAATACTACGGTGATAGTAATAATGATTCTTCTCGGACCGTATTCAATTAGACTTTTTTCTTGCTCTAGAGTCATGTTTATAGAATTGAGTATTGAATGTTGCGTAATGCGATAAACCTTTATCCAGTACGCAGTACGCCAAACATCATACGATTATTTTACTTTTACTGCTACTTTTACACTCATTCCGGCACGCAATTCGGGCTGATTGTTTGGGTCGTTTAATATAGTAATACGCACCGGTATTCTTTGCACTACTTTTACAAAATTTCCTGTTGCATTATCTGCTGGAAGTAACGAGAATTTAGAACCTGTTGCTGCCTGAAAAGATTCAACTTTCCCTTTGAATTTATAATCAGGATAAGCATCAACCGTTATTTCTACCCCTTGCCCTGTTTTCATTTTTTCTATCTGTGTTTCTTTAAAATTTGCTGAGACCCATAATAGACGGTCGTTAACAATGCTCAGCAGAATTTGCCCAGGATTTACTAATTGTCCGGGTTGTACACTTTTTTTGGAAACATATCCATCGCTTGGCGCAATGATATAAGCATAAGACAATTGTAATTTTGCAAAATCTACATTTGACATACTTTGTTGTTCCCCTACTTCTGCCAAACTAACTTGTGTACCTACTCCATGTGCTTGTGTGTGCGATGCTGCCGATTGTTCTTTTACTGTTTTTAATTGTGCTTCCGCTACTGCTACTTGTTTTTCTAAAGCGGCTACTTGTTTTTCCGCTGCTTGTTTTTCTGCTAATGCAGCATCGTATTGTGCTTGTGTGGCAGATGTTTGATTGTATAATTGTTCGTAGCGTTTAAAGTTTTCAGTTGTATTCCATACACGCACTTTTGCTGATTCTACATTTGCCTTGGCCGTTTCTATATTTGCCTGTGCGGTGATGATTGATGTAGAAGCCGCCGCCGCAGATGCATCTGCCGTAGAAACGTTGCTTTTTACTACATTAATATTTGCACCAGCACTCTTGGCGGCAATAATTGCTTGTTCTACTTTTATTTTTAAATCTCTATCATCTAATACTAATAAAGTATCTCCTTTGTGTACACGTTGGTTTTCTTGAATGTATATTTTATCTATATATCCAGAAACACGTGGCGCAATTGGAATAATGTCGCACTCAATTTGAGAGTTGTCCGTGTCTTCATAGTGCATCATATAAGTGATTTTTTTATAGCCAAAAACAAGGGCAATAATTAAAAGAATTGCACCAATGATAGGCATAAAATTTTTCTTCTTGGTGGCGTTAGTAGCAGTAGTATTGGTTGTATTTTCCATATTCTAATTTTGAAAGTATGAGGATGATATTTTTTATATTTTTTGTTTAATTTATTTTATTCCGTTAATGCTTCGTTCTAATTTATAAGATGCAATGGCAGCATCTGCTTGCGCATTTAATAAATTGGTTTGTGCTTGTAATAATAATTGATCGGCTTCTAAAACATCGCTTAATAAAGCAACTTGTGCTTCAAAACGATTGTCTAAAATGCGTTTGTTTTCTTTGGCTTGTTCAATTGCCTTTTCTGCCAAATCAATTTTTAATTGAGCCACTTTCAACGCTTCATTATTGGCATTTACTTCCATAGAAATTCCTTCTTTGATAGATTCCGTTGCTTTTTGTAATTGAGCTTTTTGATTTTTTGCATCTCCTACTATAGCACGTGCTGTATATAATTGCATGATATTCCAACTTAAGCTAACGCCTACATCCCAAGTTCCTTTAAACTTTGCTTCCATCGGAAACACTCGCTGATTGGGATTACTATATACACCATTCCCTACCGCATTAATGGTTGGCATATAGGCACTTCTAGAGGCTTTTACGGCATAATTAGCTGCTTTATCTCTATAGGTTTGCGCTTTTATTTCAGCACGATTTTGTATGGAGGAAGAAACCATAGAAGCCATGTCTGATGTGGTATTATTAATCATTTCAGGTTTTTCAACCTGAATTTTAGTGTTGGTATTTATTCCCAAAAGAATACACATATTATAAGACATTATATCAATGGTGCTTTCAACATCTGCTTTCGTTACCAATAAATTTGTTTTTTGCAATTCGGCACGCATTACATCATTATTCAACATCAAACCAGCATTTTTAAACTTGGTAATGTCATTTACACGCACTTGTGTTTGAGCGATATTGGAATCTAAAAGGATTTTTGCTTGTTGCAATTTATATAAACTATAATAGCCTTGAACCACATTCATTTTATTGTCTTGCAAATTCTTTTCTCTATCCATTCCGGCTGCTGATTTTTGTTGGTCAATAGCTTTCATGGTATTCCAATTTTTCAAGCCCTGAAAAATAGGCTGCTGTATGGTTGCTCTGTTTCCATATTGATTTGGAAAATTGGTTTTGATTTCAAAACTTCCCATGCCTGGAATACTGATGGTAAATGGATCTATATTGTCGCTTAATCTAGTATAGCTGGTGGTTAAACCTAATATAGGCAACATAGCATTCTGTGTTTGTTTTTTCTTAAAATCCAACGATTGAATTTTCAAACTGTCCAATTGTAATTGTTTACTGTTTTGCTCTGCCAAAGCCATAGCTTCTTTTAAGGATAAAGTTTTTATCTCTTGTCCAAATACATTGGATGCAAACAATAAACAAACGATATAATAGATACTTTTTTTCATTTTATTTTTCTTCGATTCCTAAATGATTACTTAATATTTCTCTCAAGTGTTTTCTTAAACGATTTTTATATTTTACATCAAAGGCGCTATGTGCATTTTCTAAATGTAGTATTCTATAGGCCATGCGCTCCGATGTTGTATAGGTTTTGATAACAGCAATCACCGTCATGGCGGTTAATTCTATATCTACTTTTTTAAATTCTTTGTTTTTAACTCCTTTCTGAATAATTTCTATCAATAAAGAAAAATTCTTGTGTAATTGAGCTAAAATCGTATCCGTCATGCCACTGCGATGCTGAATAGTCAATTCTCTAAAGATGATATTTTGAAATTGTCTGTTTTCAAATAATCGGTTTATAAAAACATCAACAGTGGCAAATAATTTGTCAGCATATTTTTCATGTTTGTCTATTTCTGATAGCAAAAGGTTTGAAATGATTAATTTTCTTTCTACTACTTCTTCATACAATTTTTCTTTAGAACCAAAATAGTACGAAACCATTGCAATATTTATAGCTGCCGCTTTTGAAATCTCTCTAATGGAAACTCCTTCAAACCCATGTTCGGCAAATAATCGCTCTGCAACATCTAAGATGTATTCGCGTTTGTCGGGTGTTTTTATCTCTTCCATGAATTTTAATTAAACAGTTGTTTAACACCACAAATTTAATTAAACGTTTGTTTAATTTGCAAGTTAAATTTATGTTATGCATTATTTATTGATGTGAATCAATTTTTATAAATAGCATTTCCTTAAACCGCTGTTTGTGTATATATATGTATATTTGCGTCTCAATTTTATAATTATGGGAAGAGATACAGAATTAAAATTCAAAATAAAATTAGACGATGATAATATGCCAGAAAAAATTACCTGGACGGCAACAGATGGCCCACAAGGTGATGGCGATGAATGTAAAAGTGTAATGGTAGGCATGTGGGATGGTAATGAAAAAAATACCTTGCGTTTCGACTTATGGACAAAAGATATGCAAGTAGATGAAATGCACACACATTTTTTTCAATTATTATTGAGCTTAGGAGACACCTATCACCGTGCTACCCAAAATCCGTATGTACAGGAAGACATCAAAAAATTCTGCATGGATTTAGCCGACAAAACCAGAGCGTGGGAAGAAGGCAAACAATGAAATAATGTATAAATATACTAATATACCAATTCAATCTATTTTATTTTAATATATACTTAATACTCAATACTTACTACTTACTACTCAATACTTACTACTCAATACTCAATACTTACTACTCAATACTCAATACTTACTACTCAATACTCATGTTACAAGCTACCAATTTATCTATCATATTCGGCAGTCGCAATTTGTTCGACAATGTTACTTTTACTATTCAGCCACGCGATAGGATTGGATTAGTAGGGCGCAATGGTGCCGGAAAATCAACACTGCTTAAAACACTTAATGGGGAGATTACACCACAAGAAGGCGGCATTAGCAAGCCGAATGGATATTCTATTGGTTTCTTAAAACAAGAAATACGCGGGCAGAATGAACCTACGGTTTGGCTCGAAGCACAAACTGCTTTTAAGGAAATAAATACCTTACAAGAAAAATTAGATAATATTCAGCATCAATTAGAAACACGTACAGATTATGATTCGGACGACTACATGAATTTGTCGCAAGATTTTTGCGATTTGAATGACCGCTTAGTGCATTTAGATATTGATGATAAAGATAAAAAAACAGAATTAGTTTTATTAGGATTAGGATATCAGAGAACTGATTTTGAAAAAGCTCCCAGTACTTTTTCAGGTGGATGGGCAATGCGTTTAGAGTTGGCTAAATTACTCTTGCAAAATCCTGATTTGCTGATGCTGGATGAGCCGACCAATCACTTGGATATAGAATCTATAATTTGGCTCGAAGACTTTTTTCAAAAATATGAAGGTGCAATTATTTTAGTTTCGCACGATAAATCATTTTTGGATAATGTGTGTAATAAAACCATCGAATTGGAGCTGGGGAAAATGTATGAGTACAAAGCCAACTATTCTAAATACCTGATTCTAAAAGAAGAGCGCAGAGAAAAGCAATTGCAGACATTTAAAAATCAGCAAGATCAAATAAAACAAATAGAAAGAAACATAGAACGCTTTAAGGCAAAAGCCAGTAAAGCAACCATGGCACAAAGTTTAGTAAAAAAACTAGACAAAATGGATATTGTAGAAGTAGAGCAAGAAGATGCACGCTCTATGAAATTTACTTTTCCAATGGGACAACAAAGTGGCAAAATAGTAGTAAAAGCTACTAATTTGGCAAAAAACTACGACGAAAAACAAGTATTCCACGATGTGAATTTAGAAATTGAGCGCGGCGATAAAGTAGCTTTTATCGGTAAAAATGGAATGGGAAAAACTACGATGGCAAAAATCATTGCTAAAGAAATTGAATATAGTTCTGGTGAACTGGTAATTGGACACAATGTAAATATTGCTTTCTTTGCTCAGCATCATGCAGAACAATTACCCAAAGCATTGACCATTTTGCAATATATGGAAGATACAGCACCGAATGAAATTCGTGCGCAAGTGCGAAGTATTTTAGGAGCCTTTATGTTCAGTGGCGATGATGCTACTAAAAAAATATCGGTATTGAGTGGAGGAGAGCGTGCACGTGTTTGCTTGGCGCATTTATTACTCCATCCGAGCAATGTGTTGATTCTGGATGAGCCGACCAATCACTTGGATTTACGAGCAAAAGATGTATTGAAAGATGCTATTGCAAAATTCCCTGGAACGGTAATTGTCGTATCGCACGACAGAGATTTTTTAGTAGGCATGACCAATAAAGTGTTTGAATTTAACGACGGTGTTGTGAAAGAATATCCAGGTGATATAAATGATTTCTTTGAAGAAAGACGATTGTCAAATTTCAGAGAAGTAGAATTAAGTCCGCAGTCGATGGTCAATAGTACACAGAAAAATGAAATTGTTGCAACTGTAAATAAGATAGATGATAAAGAAGTGAAACAACTTAAAAATAAAATCTCAAAATTAGAAGAAGAAATTTCCATCAAAGAATTTGATATTAAAAAAATTGAAGAACAAATAGAAAAACTTTCCGATAATGGAAAATATGATGAACAAATAGTATTGCAATTAGGGATAGAAAAAAAGGCATTAGAAAAGCTGATGCAAGATTGGGAAACGTTGCAAGCATAAATAAAAGATGGAACCACAAAAGGTTCCATTTTTTTATATTAATTGTTGTCGGTAAATATTAATACTTAGCCGCAAATTTTCCATTTGTAATAGTAACCTCTGTGTGTTCTGAATCATTGTTTGCTTTTCCACTAAAAGTTCCTTCTATTTCTGTTGCTGTTGCTTTAGTAACCACAAGTGTAAAATCATTTTCAGCTGGCGCAGCAGCCCAGCCAGTTGAGCCCTTTGTGTATGCAAATGTAGGAGTAGCGTTAGAGGATGACATCGGCTTTAAAGCATACGTACCTGGAGTAATATCAGCAGAAAGTATCAGCACGACTATCTCTGTTGTAAAGGTTTTAAGATTTACAGAGGATGCTGAAATATTAATTAATGCACTTGATTTACCAACAGTGCTCATTAAATCATCCGAACTGAAACTGCCAGAAGTAGCTCCAGAAGCCGATAATGAAATTTTAGATTTTCCGGGTTTCAATTTGTCTGCTGAAACGGATTCAGATTTTTTACAAGCGTTTAATAATAACATGCTTGCAAGTACAAAGAGGAAGGTGATTTTTCTCATAACTGTATCTTTTTGTTAGTACAAATATAGTAAACATTTTTTTACTTTCCAAATATTTAACAAAATTTATCGCCTTTTGATAATGGATGAACGAGAGAAATGACAGGAAACAATTTTATCTTTGAAGTCGTTTATAATATTTTAAAACAATAGAATATATTATGCAAGCAAAAGAAATAATTGCACAGCCTTTTACACTTCCCAATGGAGTAGTAATAAAAAACAGAATACTAAAATCTGCAATGAGTGAAGCACTCGGAAATCGTGATGGAGAACCAAAGCCTGATTTAGCTACTTTGTATGGTGCATGGGCAGATGGCGGAATTGGAATATGTGTAACTGGTAATGTGATGATTGACAAACGTTATATCGGAGAGCCGGGGAATGTTGTCATAGAAGACGAAAAATATTTAGAAGCATTGAAAAAATGGGCTAAAGCCGCCACACGCAACCACACTCAATGTTGGGTTCAATTAAATCATCCCGGAAAACAATCTCCGAAAGGATTAAATAAAGGGAATGTTGCGCCTTCGGCGGTGCCATTTCGCAAAGATTTACAAATGTTTTTTGATACGCCAAAAGAATTAACCGATGCCGAGATAGTTGATATAATACAACGCTTTGGAAGAGCGGCAGGCATTGTAAAAAAAGCTGGATTTAGTGGGGTGCAAATTCATGGAGCACACGGATATTTGGTAAGTCAATTTTTATCGCCACACCACAATATCCGTACAGATAAATGGGGTGGAAGTGCAGAAAACAGAAGACGTTTTGTGCTGGAAGTTTATAAATCTATTCGTGAAAATGTAGGCAAAGATTTTCCCGTCAGTATTAAATTAAATTCAGCAGATTTTCAAAAAGGAGGCTTTACAGAAGAAGAATCCTTGGACGTAATTCGTGCATTGGCAGGTGCCGGCATTGATTTGACAGAAATCTCAGGAGGCACGTATGAAGCACCCATTATGACAGGAATTCGACAAAAAGAAAGTACCAGACAACGTGAAGCTTACTTTATGGATTTTGCCGAAAAAGCACGAAAAGTTTGTACTACTCCAATGGCAGTAACCGGCGGTTTCAGAACTACAGAAGGCATGGCACAGGCTATATCTTCTGGTGCAGTTGATTTTGTAGGCATTGCCCGCATCATGGCGATAGAAACAGATGCTCCAAAAAGATACTTAAATGGGGAAGCAACAAAGCACACCGTGAAGCCAATAAAAACAGGAATCCCTATGGTAGATAAAATGGGATTGATGGAAATATCTTGGTATTCTATGCAATTGAAACGTTTGGGAAAAGGCTTACCATCTAAACCCAATGAACCTGCTATCTGGGCACTTATTAAAATTGCCATTCATCAGTTAGGACTCAACAAAAGGCTGCCACAAAGATTGAGAATGTAAATTAGAAATAGTGTAAAATTCTTTTGAACAGAATAAAAGGAAATACTGATCTATCCAACTATTTCGCTTAGTTTCTTTGCTATTTTATTGCGTAAATCATCATTTATCGGCATTAATGGCAAACGAACATAATCATTGCAAACTCCTAAATGTTTCATCGTCGCTTTTACACCCGCAGGATTACCTTGTTCAAATATATAAGTGATTAACTCATCTAATTGGTAAACAGTTTTTCTGGCAGATGCAAAATCACCAGCTAATGCTTGATGCACCATAGTAGAAAATTGCTTTGGCAAGGCATTCGCAATAACAGAAATAACGCCATCGTAGCCAATAGAAATTTGTGGAACAATTAAATCATCATTACCACTGATTAACAAAAAATCTTTCGGTTTTTCTCGGGCTAACCAAAAAATTTGCATCCAATCATTACTGGCTTCTTTAACACCAATAATATTTTTAAAATCATGGGCTAATTGCAACGTTGTGCTCGCACGAATATTGGAAGCAGTTCTTCCTGGAACATTATATAAAATAATCGGCATATCGGTATTGGTGGCAATAGCTTTGTAATGCTCATAAATACCTTCTTGCGTGGGTTTATTGTAATAAGGAGAAACCGACAAAATAGCATCTACTCCTGTTAAATCAGCTTGCTGAATATCCTCAATAATGCTTTTAGTATTATTGCCTCCAAATCCTGCAATTACAGGAACTCGTTTATTTGTTACTTCTACACATGCTTTTATTAAATCCTGCTTTTCTTTTTTATCTAATGTTACGGACTCTCCTGTTGTGCCTAATACGACCACATAATCCACTCCACCTTCAATCACATGATGGACTATTTTTTCAAACTCGGGGAAGTTTATTTCTTTTTGTTCATTAAATGGTGTAACCAATGCAACACCAACGCCTTTTAAATTCAACATTTGTTTTTATTAAAAATTAATAATCGAAAATATATTATCACGTTCATTCTCTCATTTCTCAATTTTCTCACTTTCCACTCTCACTTTTCACTTTTCACTTTAAATAATTCTCTAAGTTCGAAATTAAATTAGAAATATTAGATTTTTCTTTTGAAATCAATATTAAATCATAGTTAGCATTGTTGGTTGCCTTGTTAAATCCAACCCGAAAACTAGCCAAAGACACAGCCGATGCATATTCAAAGGGCAAACATTCTTCCGTACTAAAATTAATTAATAAATCAAACCTAGACTCTAAAAAATGATTGATTCCAGGACTGTCTGGTTTCCCGTACCACCCCACATTTTTATCCGTAATAAGAGGAAAGTTATACGCAAATCCAAACGCTCGTTTTGGTACATATCCTAATATTTCTACCGTTTTAAATTGAGATTTTAAATGCTTCGTATATTTCAAAACAATATCATTCGCCTGTAGGTTATTCGCTTCGAATAGAATACCAATAGTTTTAGCCTTTTGTAGAGTAATAGGGTTTCGGGCAATGGTTTCTTTTTGCCAAAATCGCAAAAATAGCCTGAATAGAAAAAATTTGATTCGGGTAATCATTGCCACAAAATTACAAAAAAGAATGAATGATGATGGTGTCACTAAATTTATGTTCCCGAGCACTCCGTTGACTGTATGAATAATTTTAATATCTTTAACCAAATCTCCCTTGAAAGATATAATTATATATGTCAGAAAATACAAATATACAAGAACTAGAACAGCAGTTGCAATACATAACTTCCCCTTCCCAAGAGCGAGTAGATATACTTTCTGCATTGATTGCATATTATCTAAATATTGATTTAAACAAGACAATCACACTGATAAATGAAGCACAAGCATTAGCCGAACAAATACAATATCAAGAGGGCATCGGGTTGTCCATTCATCAACGCGGAGTGTATCATTATCAGCTTTATGATTATGAAAGTGCGCTGGAATTTTATCTGCAAGCAGATAAAATATTATCCAAAAGTACAAATTGGAAAAACAGCATTAAGCCAAAGGCTAATATCGCCATGGTCTATATTCATACACAACAATACCAAGAAGCATTGCGTATTTATAAGGAAATTGAAAATGAAATAAAATCCATTCCAAATGATATTATTCATGCCCAAATGTATATTAATATTGATGCAGCATATTGCTTTTTAAATGACCCTGAAAATGGTATTGTATATTCAAAAAAAGCATTAGATATTTCTGAAAAACTCCATAGTAGATATGGAATTGCTATTAGTGAATCTAATTATGGTGGACATCTTATTTTATTGAATAAACCCGAACAAGCTTTATATCATATAACTAAATCAAATGAAATTTGTGAAAAGGATGGATTTAATATCATACAATTAGGCAATTTTTTAAAATATACGGATTGCTATGTAAGATTACAAAAATATGAGCCTGCGCTCGCCTTTGCAAATAAAGGAATAGTACTTGCTCAAAATATTCAAGATATTGAAAAAGAAGCATCCATCACCAAGCATATTATAGATATTTATGAACAGCAACATGATTTTGAGAATGCTTTACTCGCTTCAAAAAAATATATTAAACTCAGAGAAAAAATGCTGAATAATGAGAAAATAAAATCGTTTAATATGCTCCAGGTAAAATATGAAACAGAAAAAAAAGAAGCAGCATTAAATCAACTAAAATTAGAGCAAACACAAAGCGAACTCACTGCTTTAAAAGCACAAATGAATCCACATTTTATTTTCAATGCATTAAATTCTATTCAGGAATTATATACCATTGGCGATAAGAAAATGGCAAATGAGCAAATGGGAAATTTTGCTTCGTTAACTCGTAAAATTTTAGATGTTTCTGGCAAACAAAAAATCGCATTAGCAGAAGAAATTGAAATATTGACAAAGTATTTAGAACTAGAAAATATGCGTTTTGAAAATGACTTTATTTATCATATAAAATTCTCTGATGCTATTGACGAAGATTATATTCAATTGCCACCAATGCTGATTCAACCATATATTGAAAATGCAGTAAAACATGGCTTGTTGCACAAAAAAAGCACTAAACAACTCGATATTTATTTTGATATAAATGAAGAAGAAACTTTGTTGCAATGCATTATTGAAGACAATGGAATCGGTAGAAAAGCATCAACAGAATTTAATAAAAATAGAATTGCACATGAATCATTTTCTACTGCCGCCACAGAAAAACGCTTAAAATTATTGAACGATAATTCGAATAACGCTATTGCTGTTTTATTTGAAGATAAATATGATGAACATCAACAAGCTACTGGTACAAAAGTGATTTTACAAATTCCTGTAAAATAAAAATAATAGAACACGGAAAACACGGATTTTACAGATAAACACTGTATGGAAATCCGTTAAATCCGTTTCATCTGTCAAATCTGTGTTCTATACAAACCAAAAAAGCGACACTTTTTCAAGCATCGCCCCAAAACAATCATTTTAAAAACAATTTATTTTTTTTTATGGAATGTTTTATGGTTTTGACAGTAAAATTATAGTTTGCTAATTAATTGTACTTTGCCATCCATTTCTGATGAAGCTACCAATAATAAAGCACCTTTCTTGCCTTTTTCATACATAAAAAGTTTATCGCCAGCATCCATTTTTATAGTAGTTACAATATTTTTTTGCAAACGATAAGTGCCGCCGCTACCAGCATTTATAACGGTGATTTCATCCGCACCATCATTTTTTAATTTGATATTGATAGCGTTACTGCTATAAAAACTTGTTTTTATTTTTGAATGGGCAAAGTTGATATTCGAATACGTCATCAGCATTATAAATGCGGCAACAGCAACTATTATTAAATTTTTCTTTTTCATTTTGTAGAATTATTGATTTATTTCATGTCAAAATTGAATAAATTTCTTTATTTCTATTTCTAACAATTCATCAATGGTAGTTTTCATTTCATAAGGGGTACAAATCTTGTGTATATTGTTTTAATTCTTTTACTTTGAAACAATGAAATACAAAGCCATTATTATTGATGATGAAGCAAAAGCACGACGATTGTTGCAATTGTTAATAGAAGAAAATTGCAAAGACATTGAAATAGTAGCACAGGCAGAAGACGTACCCAGCGGAGTGAAAGCCATTCGTGAACACCAGCCAGATATTGTTTTTTCGGATATAGACATGCCTGTTTACAATGGGTTTCAATTATTGGATTTTGTAGATAAGACAGATTTTGAACTGATTTATTGCACCGCACACAACGATTTTGCACTCAAGGCTTTTGAAGTATCGGCAGTGGGATATTTAGTAAAACCAATTCAAATTTCCTTACTAATAAGCACCGTTGAAAAGGCTATAAAATTGCGAAAAATACCATCTACAATTGCGGAACGATTAGAAACACTAAAACAAAACACCAAACAAAATACCTTAAATAGAATTGCTTTACCACTGAGTGATAGTTTGCGTTTTGTAGATTTGACAAGCATCCTATATTTAGAAGCAGAAGGCGCATATACACACGTAATCTTAAATGATAAATCGAAACTATTAATAAGCAAAAAACTGAAAGAATTTGAAAATTTATTATCAGACAATAAAAATTTCTTTCGCATACATCGTACATATATGATTAATACCGATGCCATTAAGGAATATACCAAAGCAGACGGTGGCAGCATAACGATGAGCAATAACGATATTGTCCCCGTAGCCCGCGATCGTAAAGACGATTTTCAGCGCATCATTCAAAATATTAGACTTTGAAATGGTTTTTTCTCAAAAAAAAATCCAAAAATATAAGCTACTATTGCGAATATAAAAAATAGTAGTATATTTGCACTCGCTTAAAAAAGCAAGATTCGGTAGTTCATTTAGTTAGAATGTGTTCCTGTTATCTCGCCTGAGGCGAGACGGCTTCAAGTTCTGAGTCTTAGTTTAACATTTGAACGGTTCGGTAGTTCAGCTGGTTAGAATACGTGCCTGTCACGCACGGGGTCGCGGGTTCGAGTCCCGTCCGGA
>ERZ724520.1242-NODE-1242-length-13074-cov-4.883017_pt1 | contig 13074 bp, 10 predicted proteins | sample MGYA00376053_ERZ724520 | MGnify/ENA primary metagenome ERZ724520 (study PRJEB28724, sample SAMN07190886) | activated sludge metagenome | isolation source: activated sludge of sewage treatment plant in Hong Hong | place: USA: Christiansburg, Virginia | collected... | reverse complement strand
AGACAACAAACTAAAAGTTTAATTTGGTTGGTATCAGTAATGATTTTTTGGCCCTAAACGCAGAATCAATAATTCTATTCCTTTACTCCGTGCTACTTATTATGACGGTCTACAAATTTGTAAATTATTTATGTTCTAAAATCTATTTTTTGCCCTTTGAATAAAACTCATCAATTTCAATCATAGATGAATTTATAGGTAATTTTACAACAAGTTTACTTTCGTTCCATTTCATTATCTTCAACAACTCATTCTAAACATATGTTTCAAAAATAAATTCCACCCTTCATATTTTCCTCATAGGAATAGCTATGTTTGTCGCAATCCTCTTTTTAATTCTAAACTTTCAATTTAAAATAGTTAAAACCAACAAAATCTATAATCAAAATTAAGATACAATTGCTCGCTATATTAACTAAGGATTAATCAAAATCACAAAAACATGGAAATAAAATGATAGTATGGACAAATTTTTATATGCTCTCTTGTCTTTTACCACAGCTATGCTCGCTCCCTTCCCAAATCCCTTTCCATTTATGGTGATTGTAGGTTTAATACACTTTTTAAGTATAATAAATGTGTTTAGGAGCAAAAAAATAAGTTTTAACAAATTTTTTCAAAAATTATGGTTTTTGTGTTTTCATGGGTGTTTCAATTCTCTTTACTTCATTTAAGATCAATATCTTAGTTTTCAAGTATCTTTAGCAACAGTTATGCTAATAATTATTATTGCCGTCCATGAAATAGTTTCTTCTCTTTGTACGAAAGTTTTCTTTATCTACAAAATTATTCAATTAAGGTAAGCTCGTGCCGCTCAAATTGACTGTTTTTTCTAAAAAGATAATCATGTTAGTGGAAAAAAGAAAAGAATGCATCCTATTTCTATCGATAAGATACCTGGAGTAGCAAATGCGGAGAATATGAAGACAATAAAGTATAAATTTAAATCATTCGAAATAGAATGCACAATTAAAACTGAGAGGAAAATTCAAAACTCAAAATTGAAAAAGAAATAAAAATAATATTATCCCAGCAAACAAATCAAGTCCAAACCATAGTTTTAGAAAAAAAGCCATAAAATTATATTCCAATCAAAATATAAAATTTAAGAGTAACTTTACACAAACACCTAATTCAAACGTCCCAACAAAAAATAATAATGATTTTTATCTATATAGCTAATATCTAATCATCTTTGATATCACCATTCTGATATCCAAATAGAAAAAATGCAAAGATGAATGAATGAGATAAACCATCAAATGTAAGGATAATACAGTCTCCTTATTCTAGATGCTTCAATCTCGGCTTAAATACGAGATCTTCTAAGAGCACTCTCAGCATAGACCTCGGCCTCAATTCTCGATCTTCTCACTGCAGATTCTGCAGCAACTCTCTCAGCAGCCAACTCAGCTTCCACTCTAGACCTTCTCAAAGCACTCTCAGTAGCTACTCTGTCAGCCTCAATCTCAGCGGCGACTCTTGATCTTCTCAGAGCAGCTTCAGTTTCGAGTCTTGATGCAGCAAGTTCTGCAGCCAATCTCGATCTCCTGAGAGCGTTTTCAGTAGCAATTCTCTCAGCAGTGACTTAAGCCTCAATTCTTGACCTACGGAGAGCAGCTTCAGTGGCGACAGCTGCCTCAACTCTTGACCGTCTCAATGCGGATTATGTGACTGCCCGGGAGACTGCAAGTTCTGCCTCTACTCTGGATCTTCTGAGGGCGCTCTCAACTTCGAGGGCATAACTGAATGAAGGAAGTGGTACCTGGGGTAGTAGTAGGGATAGTAAAGGTAGGACATAATTCTTCCTTGAAATAAATTTTATTATGAGTCATGCAAATCAATCGAAGATTATATATGGATTAATCTCATTATCAATCAAGCTCACAAAAAATATTCAGGAATTGCCTTCTTGGCAGGAATCACCCTGCTTTCGTGTGTGGCCGCCTCGAATTTGATGAACTTTTGGTTCAGCTTCTCATCCAAAACAAGGATGGAAGCTGTGTTGTTGCAACGGTAACAGTAGTTCGGAGCTGACCAAACTGTTACTAGTTGCTTATTGAACATCTCCTTGTAGCCCTCCATGATCAGTTGATGGGCCCGAACTATCTCCGTAATGTTGTTTGAATGGTTGAAAGTATCCACCACGTTACCCCCGAAAAGATATCCTGCTCCTCTTGGACTCAGCACCCACCCTTGAATGTCTATATTAAAACAACTATACCATCAGGGTCTGACCACATTAGGTCGCACATAGAACCATCATGAGGAATCTCCTGTTTTCTGTCAATTGAACGGATCTGAGTTTCAAAAGAGTTACCTCATCGATTGAATCGTTTATACTGGGACTGAGGCCGCCATGCACGCAAAAAATACTATCATCGACTATAGCAGCGAGAGACATGTAGTCGAAAACATCAGTGCAGTAACGCCAAACATTGAGAGAACCGTATTTACGAAGACATTCATCATAGAAACCGTAAACTTGAGTAATTTGTCGACACTCATGATTACCTCGGATGAGGGTGACCAAGTCGGGATAACGCACCTTATAGGCTAGAAGTAGAAGGAAAGTTTCTACACTGTTGAAGCCCCGGTCAACGAAGTCTCCCAAAAAGAGGTAGCATACTCCAGGAATGTCTCCTCCATTTTTAAATAACTCTAACAAATCGTAGAACTGTCCATGGATGTCACCACAAATTGTTACTGGAGAGTCCACTCTTTGAACATTGCCTTCTTCGACAAGAATCTCTCTCGCCTTCGAGCAGAGGTGCTTAACCTCTTGTTCGCTGATTATTTAGCCTTTTCGCAACTGTTCGATTTGCTTATCTAGTTGGCTCATTATCTAATAATTATAAAGCTACGCTATTTGAGGAGTTTAAATTACTTCATTCGCCAGAATTTATAAAAGTATTCTTGAAGTTAGGAGTTTTATTCATTTCAGTTTCAAGGTTCTATTCTTAGTCAGACTCATTGAAGATTGTGAGCTAAAATGATTAAATATTTCGTGAAAAACATAGAATCGCATGCAATTTACTTTTGCCATTATTTGACATTAGTATGATATGCATCATAATTTTATAGTTAAAGTTTATGACAAACTCTAAAACTATAGCGGGCTTTTTAATCGTATTAGAACCTTCCTCAATTGCAGAAAGAATACCTTTTTACATGGGCTAAAACATCATTGGCCGTTCTGAATCAAAAGCAACACTTGTCCTCAAAGATGTTTCTGTATCACAAAAGCATGTAAGACTCTTTGCCACACCAAATAAAGTGACGATAACTGATTTAGGGAGCAAAAATGGGACAAAAATCAATAGCGTGTACAATGAGATTGAAAAAGACAATTAAATTGAAATTGACGAGTCAATGGTAATCTATTTGGCCGAAGTTAAATGCAAAATTTAAATGTCAAAAAATGATTAAGAGACTATGAAAACTGATCTAACTGATAAAGCTATTTAGGTGGCGAAGGAAAAATAAAGAAAAAAAGTATAGTTAATGATGAGGATGTTTGAAGACTAAGAAGAATTAGACAACAAAAAACAAACCAAAGATTAATTCAAAAATACTAAATATGAGGACGACTTTGATATAAATGAGGGATTCAAAGGAAAATAAGAAGAAAAATAATAGAAGAAAAATGTAGGCAAGAAGAAAAATGGCAAAAAGAATAATGAATCTCATTTACTTAAACAAACAGTTGTTGAAAATAGCAAATCTTAAACACTTAATATTACTAAATCTACAAAATAGCAATAAAAGAATAAGGTTTTGGTTAAATAAACAGAAAAGGAATAGAAAGTGGTTAATTTGGAATAAAATAACATTGTAAATGAGAAAGTAATTGCAAAGGGTAAAGATAAAAAAAATAAAAAAAATGAATAAACTAACAATGAGGAATCTAAAGAAACTTAGGTTAACAAAAATCCTTAAACATAAAAATAAATGCCTAATGCTGCTAAAGGCAAAAGAAAAAATGCGAAATAAGCTCCAGTCGAAAAGAAAAATGTTGAAAGAGAAGTTAAAGTATAGACAAAAGAAGTTAAAAAACCATCAAAATCTCCAGAAAAAAGTAAAAAGCTGAGTTTAGAAAAAAAAGATTAAAACATGCAAAGCAAAGTTTTAAGAATAAGTGATAAAAAATAATAATCAAGCAGAAGAAAAAGTGAAAGAATATCTAATGAGCGAGAAACAAAGAGTAAAAATAAAAAATAATAAGAATAAAAGGGTGAAAAAAATAAAACTTTCGCTTAGAGCAAATTAAGTAAACCTAAATAAATAAAAAAAAGCAAATAAAAGGATTATTCCGTTTCCAAAGAAGTTATTCTTCCAATCAGAAGCAAAGGTGTTAAAAGCAAAACAAAAAGATAAACCTCTTAGTAAAAATAGTCAGACGTTGAGACCAACTTAAACGATGATGTTAATACTAAGAAAACAGTCAATAACAATCGTAAAAAAATGGTTACCTAATCTTTGTAAAAAAAAATACACTATGAAATTAACAAAAGAAACATTGGTAAAAGAGTTATGTTTTCCTCTTTCATTCCTTGCCTTAATCGAAAATACTTTGCAATAATTGATGATATCAATGCAGAATTTGATTTTCTTGTAATGAAATAATATAGGAGAACATTCAAGGCTTTACTAGCTATTTGTCGAGGTATTCCCATTGTTAAGTATAGTTGGATTACAGATAGTTAGTATTACTAAAAAACTCTAAAGTATGACAATTATCTTTTTAAAGAATTTCCAGAAATATATGATGCCATTTAATCAGTGAAATAAGGATAAAAAGTTTTTGCAGGACATGAATTCTTCTTTTTCTCTTAAAATTTCCATTTGCCTTTAAATCAGATTTAGATGTTAATTGATATCACAGGGGGAAAACACATAAATAAACCTACCAAATTGAATATCAAAAGCAAAAATCTTGGTTCTAAAAATTGCATTGCTCTTTTTTGTAAATATGAAGAAAGTCAAAGAGTAGAATACAGAGATATGATAAAATCAGCAAAAGCATACGGTTTTGTACAGCTTTACACAGTTTAGCTATTACTTGATGCATGTGAGAAACAAAAAATTGATTGGAGTAGCCACAAAGTGCCATAATTGATTTGATCTATTTTATTATGTAAATCATTGCATTACTATCAAATGAATATATAAAAATAGGTACTCTTTTAATCAAATTATCAATTCTTTTTTTTGACTTATTGAGTAACAATGAATAAAACTGATGAATATGGACTAAGATGCCTTATTACAACCGAAAATGATGTGGAAATGTTACATATAGAAGTCAGATACAAACATTTTCCTGCCTAATGCTACTATAAACATCTTACATTTAAAGAACTATCCAGTTCCTTGCAATCATTATTTAATAATTTATCGCATCTTTATGTTTATATGAATCGTCCAGAGATGGTATACTTCGATGATAGCACAGCAAGACTTAAGATATGTGTACCAATTGCTGGAGAAATTCGCTAGTTTTAAATTGAATTAGAATCCAAAGGTCGAGCTTAAGGATTAAAACATCGAATAATGTTAATGGAGCAAGAAAAAGCTAGAGTCCAGGATTAGTTCAATAAGCTAAAATAGGAAAAATAAGGATAATTGGAGTAATTAAAGCAACAACTATTGTAAGAAAAGAATTAAAAATAGTAATTAGAAAAATAGATTTAGTAATTAGAAAATGGTTTAGTTGTGACATAAAATTAAATCACAGCTTTGAAATTTGAATGCTAGTATAAAATGAAGAATAAGTCTAAAGATAATGCCTTGGGATATATTGATGTAGAAGTACAAAAACCAGAAGTAGTTGTAATAAAAGAATCTTTACAATCTGAATAAAATGAGTAATTATCAAAAATATAACGAGAAAAAAGCACAACGACTCCATTTTAAAATGTATTCGCAAAAAACTCACCTAATTTCAAACAAAAAATATCGATAAATCTACAAAAAATCATAAATTCTTCAAAAAATCCACAACCTTAGACTCGAAAATAATTTTGGATAAGATAAGTTAGTTTACTAAAGAAGCCAAAGACTCTTATCCTTAAAAAATTAATAAACCCGAATGTAAATTTTGAGTAACAAACAACATTAACAATAAGTAAAAGTTAAATAATTTAGATCAAATATAGTTGAAAAAGATGCTATTTGTCGAGATATTTATCAACTTATAGGAAATTAATTTAAGCCGAAACCACATCCGAAACATGGAAGGAATGTTGAACCTTAAGAATCTGGCCAAACTGGATCTTTCTGAAAATATGATAGATGCAATCAAAGGGTTAAGTAATAGTCATCGATTAAATGAGCTAATTTTGCACACAAATAAAATAAAAATCATTTAAAATATCTTTCATTTGTCGAACATTAAGGTTCTGTCCCTCAGTAAGAATGAGATTGAAGTAATTCCTGATTAAATTTCCAAATTATATCGATTAGTAGAACTCAGAATAGGTATACTTATATTAATATAGCCCATAATAAAGTAAAAACAGTAAGCGAACGGATTTAATTGCTTAAAAATCTCAGAGTCTTCTCAATAGGTACATCATTTACTATTTAGTCGCCAACAAATGTTACTCAGAACACAATACGAGCAAGGAAGTTATTGATAGATTGATTAATAATGGAGTCAAAACAACCTCAGGCATCTACATATGATCTTATTTTTCGAAAATCATCTTTTCATTTGGATATTATTACACTCTACTTAACAAATTAAGTTTGTTTAATCAACATTTTTTTTACTTAATATATCAAAATTCTTCTGGATCGATATACTATTATTATGAATGGTAAAATTAACTTCTTTTGCATAAATGTTTAACTATTCTTTAATTAAAGGCCTTTTAAACTTATCTAAATTAAATGGTAAAAAAAAAATATCAAAGTTGTCAATTCAATGAAATTCTCTTGAGTAACAAGCTATAAATGCATCGATTTAGAAAATTTTAAATTTATTTTACCTTTTGTAGATCTTCCTCTTTTATTTTTCAATTATAATAACAATATTATATAGAACATTCTAGAATACTCTTTATAATCTCGAAAAGACTAGAACAAATCTAACGTTTAAATATTCCGGAGTGGATCAAACTTCATAATAAATTCAAAAGAACATCATGACTGACAGAAAAGTTTCCAAAAAAGCTATCGGAATCGACCTTGGTACTACCTACTCCTGTGTGGGTGTATGGCAAAACGACAGAGTTGAGATCATCGCCAATGATCAAGGTAACAGAACAACTCCTTCCTATGTTGCCTTCACTGATACTGAAAGACTCATCGGAGACTCGGCCAAAAATCAGGTGGCCAAAAATCCAACTAACACTGTGTTTGATGCCAAAAGATTAATCGGAAGAAAATTTGACGATCCAGTTGTCAAGAAAGATATGCAACACTGGCCATTTAAGGTTGAGGCAGGAAATGACAACAAACCCCAGATCGTTGTTAAATTTAAAGGAGAACAAAAGAGATTTTATCCTGAAGAAATCTCATCTATGGTTTTAAGCAAAATGAAGGAAACAGCAGAAACCTATTTGGGAGAGACTGTCAAAAATGCAGTCATTACTGTTCCCGCTTACTTTAACGACAGCCAAAGACAAGCCACTAAGGATGCTGGAGCCATTTGCGGCCTTAATGTGCTTAGAATCATCAATGAACCAACAGCTGCTGCTATTGCTTATGGACTTGACAAACAGAACAGTGGAGAAAAGAATGTTTTGATCTTTGATCTTGGAGGAGGAACATTTGATGTTTCCCTTTTGACCCTCGATGGTGGAGTTTTCTAAGTTAAAGCTACTGCTGGAGATACTCACTTGGGTGGAGAAGATTTTGATAACAAAATGGTTGACTTTTGTGCAGCTGAGTTCTTTAGAAAATACAAAATTGACATCAAAAACAATCAAAGAGCACTCAGAAGACTAAGAACTCAATGCTAAAAAGCCAAGAGAATTCTTTCCGCCTCAGCTCAGACTTCAATTGAAGTAGATTCTCTTGCTGATTCACAAGACTTCTCCATGACAATCACAAGAGCCAAATTTGAAGAACTTTGCTTGCCATTTTTCAAGGATACTATTCCTCCAGTTGAGAAAGTTCTTAAAGATTCTGGCATTTCAAAGAGTAAGATTCATGAGGTTGTGCTAGTTGGAGGGTCAACTAGAATTCCTAAAGTGATTGAACTACTAAAAGATTTCTTCAACGGAAAAGAGCCTAACAGATCAATCAATCCAGATGAAGCAGTTGCTTATGGTGCAGCAGTCCAAGGTGCTATCCTTATGGGTGAATAATCGGAGCAAATTGGAACTTGTGTCCTTTTGGACGTTGCTCCTCTCTCATTAGGTATTGAAACTGCAGGAGGAATAATGACTGTCCTTATCCCTAGAAATTCAACAATTCCAACAAAAAAATCTCAAATATTTACTACTTATGCTGACAATCAACCTGGAGTGTGCATTCAAGTTTATGAAGGAGAGAGACAAATGACTAGAGACAATAATCTGTTAGGAAGATTCAATTTGGATGGTATTCCTCCTGCCGCAAGAGGAGTTCCTCAAATCGAAGTTAGCTTCTAAATTGACGCAAACGGTATCATGAATGTCACAGCAACCGATAAAGGAACATCAAAGAATGCTAAGATTACCATTACAAACAATAAAGGAAGACTTTCTAAAGAGGAAATTTAGAAATTAATCAAAGACGCTGAGAAATTCAAAGATCAAGATGAAAAGATCCGTAAAAGAGTTGAGGCAAGAAACAGTTTAGAAGGCTATTGTGTCAACATTAAACACACCTTAAATGATAGCAACTTGTAAGGAAAATTAGCCCCTGGAGAGAAAGACTCAGTTATGAACAAAGTCAATGAGATTGAATCTTGGATGAATAGCAACCATAATGCTTAAACTGAAGAATATGAGGCAAAGCAAAAAGAAATATAAAGAATTTACAATCCTATTGCTTCAAAGATATACCAAGGTGCCAACCCCGCTGGACAAAGAGGAGAACATCCAGCTGGTGGACCTCAAGCAAGCCATGCAGGACCCGGAGTTGACTAAGTCGATTGAAATGATTGTTTTACTTCTGTGCTCTATATTCCTAGATATTTATTGAAAATTAACAAAAATAAAACATTACTCCTAACTGCAAAATAAGGATTCAAAAATGTAAATATCATTTTTTTATCTCTCCGTTTTTGAAAGTCCACTTCACTGGAACTTTTTATTTTTCTTTTAGTTAATAAAAGGTGCACCTTTAGTCTTTATTTTCATGAATGCATTATGTTTTAGCTTTGAAATATATCTTTTTGTATTGTGAAGTATGAACGGCACATAGTTCTGGTTGTTCTAATAATTTTTCATAGATTAAATCTAAGTCCTTTTGAGTTACAGAATCACAATCAATGTTAAATTTATCACCTTGATTGTAAAATGTTTTAGAAGGAGTGATCTATAAATGGGGATGGCTGACGGTTGAGACTTCAAGATTGAGTTCATCCTGAATTAAGTTATCCATTAGCGAATTATTATTTTATATCTTTCTTACTTATTACTCTAATTGTTCTCGATTTAAAGATAAATATTAATCAAAAGTCAAATTGTCAAGTATTCTATTGAAATTTTATATTTTGAACTTCAAGGTTACATATCATAGTTTATAGTTTTTCGATTTTTATTATCCTAACATTTACTTGAGAAATCGATTGCCTAAAACGTTTACTTCCTTTTCCTCGGTTTCAGTTAGCTCACAGGCCCAAACAGTTTGTAGAAATCGACCTGAAAACTGAGTTAAAAACACCAAAGATAAGTGTATGATAGTAGCATTTATTGCTCTCTCCTCCTTTTCCCTCAACTTTATTCGACCTGTATAAAGATAGTTCCAGAAAAGTATTTCCAAATCTGTAATAATGGAAGGGAAAATTGGTTCATACTAAGGCCTGAGTAAAGCTGATGCGCACCTGACTATTAGATTCATTTATCTGTTTGGTATTCCCTCTGCTGTAATATCGAAATGCAATTCATTGAGGATAATCATTTCGGTCCGATAAAAATCTATGTGTTAGCATAAATACCTCTATTAGTATAGGAATTGCATGAAAGCCTATGAAAGAGACTAAGTTCAGGGGGATTTGTCTCTAGAAATTTGCAACATACCATCAAACTTGTCATCACAATAAGCTGTAAAGGCAAACTATTTGGTCTCAATCTTAAAAATCTAGCAGAAAGTGATAGAGTCAGCTGCAACACTGCATTTGAAATTTTAAGTTGGTCGCAAACGATCACCAAGTATTCGATTAACTAGGAAGGAAGTGCAAGTGGTTTGATTGTATGCTTAGTTTGGCCAATCAAGTCTAACTCAACATGGAATTACATGAAAGTGGTTTTTTGTTGTAATACAGATCAGGCCAGTTATATGAATCTTTTCTTTCTTTTTTACTATTCATTTATGCTCATTTTAGTTAGTGTAGTTTTTATATTAATAGACAAACTAATAATAGAAATCAAATTACTAACCTTGAAAAGGATTTTTATTGATTTTATTTAAAAGATTTATTGTATAAATAAGTTAATAATAACAAGCAATAATGAATATCTGCTGCGAATAGACCGTGGTAAAGTAGGATGAAGAATATTACCTCTATAAAGGTTACTCCAATAAACAACAAGCCAGAGTTCCAATACGCTAAAGCCAAGTAAACCCCATCATATCCAAAACATAATAACCCTATCGTATGGTCCTCAAATCAAAATTATAAAATGAAATGAACAACTGTCAAGAGTCTAAAAAATAGTTTGATGACAAGAATTTTCCAGCCAATGCCAAATCACTTGGTGCTTATCAAGGAAAACGTAAGATAGAATGGGTACGACTTTCGAAGATAATATAAAAAATAGGAAAACAATCCTTCAATCCTCTCTAAGTATTATCAATGAAGCAAGGAGATAGTTTCTTCCTTGCCTCACTCGCTGCTCTTTGCAACTGGCCTTCTTCCATCTAATAAGTGTTTGGGTAATAACTGTCAATAAACTCGGTTGGAGCATATAGCCTAAATCTAAATATTAACGGGAAACCTCAACAAATTGTCATCGATGATTACCTTCCAGTGTTTTCCGACAACAAAAGAAGAGCATTGTTTTGTTCAATTGATCCTGAAAACATCTGGGTTCCTCTTTTCTAAAAAGCTTACGCCAAAATAAAAGGAAGCTATTAGAATATTGAATACGGATATGCTCATTCTGTTTTATCTACATTTTCAGAAGCTCCTTGTACATATCAAATTATACCCACTGACTTTAGGCATAACTAACAGTAAAAATGTTGGAGAAATATTTTGTATGCTTTTGAAATGAAATTTCCTATAGTAGCTGGCTCGAGAAAGAAAAATAACAATAGCATTATTCTTCCTAATCAAACCTATTGCATTAAAAACTGTCAAATTATTCAGAAAAATAAAACCCAGGAAAAACGTATCATATTATGGAATTTGCCAGGAAAAAGATTGGGCAACCAAAGCTTAGACATGAAGTATGAAGAGGATGGAAATGCTATCAGTTTAAATATCGTATAATTTATGAGAAACTTCTAAGTCTATGATGTTGCACATGTTAGAAAACATTTTAGCTCGCATTTTTATCAATTTAAATGTAGTCCAGACAACTCTGTTCTTTATGAATTTGCTACCAATATAAACTCAGTATTGTACCTAACTCTCCAAAGAATGGAAGGAGAGCAAGGAAAACTTAGGATATTGCTAATAAACTGTTCAAATGAGGCAACATACTAATTTCTGGCGGGGAAAAGGTAGGAAGTTTATAGTGATGTAACCATCCATGTATAGACATTACCCCCTGGCAATTACATCGTAATATGCTAAGCCACTTCAAACTGTTCGTGTTTACTGCGAGTCTATAGTCCAATGGTGATTCCCTTAGTAAAATTTTTGGGAAATAAAAACACTTTGCTTTAAAGAACATTCACGCAACTAGCCTATTCCTCCAAATAAGAGCAAGTAAAGCTCAGTAAACAGATAAATGATTGGTACATCTCTAAAATACTCTTTGATGACTTAGGCTTGGCTTTCTTCATGGTCAATTTAGATTGGAAAAGCATTATCAAATGCAGCCTATCTTTCAATCGGATACAACTTCTAGAATAGGGAATAGACATTGTTAACAAACCAGTTACAGAAGGCTATAGTTCCACTCTCTAAAAGGGACAGTCTGACATTTTAATTTTTGATTTTATCGGTAAATTCAATCAAGCCTACAATTTCCCTCCTAATAGTTTACGCATCAATATCACTATTTGATAGCTTTATATGATTTTCATTATTCTTCTTTATATAATTGTTAATAATTTTAAATAAGTAATTAAAATCAGTTATTAGTTCTTTCAATTATAGCCCTCAAGGAAGGACTGTGTTTTTGCTCAAATTTATTCAGCCATTTGTCCACACTTTTTTTCGTTTGAATAACTTTAAGCAACTAGGGAGCTGTCACTGGACCCAACCTTAGCTCATCCTCAATTTGAAGCTACCATTCTTTGATTTCTTGCAAGATACGTCTAAATTCCATTTTGATATTGTTGTATTAATTACAGCTGCTATTCATTGATTTTGCAGTAATAGGATCGATGAGTTTCAGCAATCCTCGCTTGGTTTAATCTATCTAAAAATCGAGAAGATACTCACTAATGAAGCAAGCACCTTCCTCCCTCAACCACACAACTTTGCTGATATTGTCAAAATCTTAGCCATACCATTTCAAAATATTCTGGAATTATCTGTTTATGTACTAAAATTCTACAACGGATAAACAGGTGCTGGAATCTAATTCAGTTTAACCTCCCTGTTTTTCTTTCAAGTAAGCGGCAATCATCACGAATAGACAGTATGAGCCAATGCCCCCAGCGAAGTTAGAATTGTAGCCTTGCGCAGATAGTATATACTTGAAGAGTAAAACCAACTTCTGGAGTATAGGGATCCTAAGAATCCAGTCGCGCATTAGAACAGTCGATTCATATCCCACACTTGTTATTCCCTCAATATTAATA
>ERZ724520.1240-NODE-1240-length-13087-cov-4.886971_pt1 | contig 13087 bp, 11 predicted proteins | sample MGYA00376053_ERZ724520 | MGnify/ENA primary metagenome ERZ724520 (study PRJEB28724, sample SAMN07190886) | activated sludge metagenome | isolation source: activated sludge of sewage treatment plant in Hong Hong | place: USA: Christiansburg, Virginia | collected... | reverse complement strand
GTTTCAATCGTTCCCCAGTTTTCTCTGGCTGCTGCTCGTTCTGCTTCTTTCTTATCTAAAAGATTTTTATAGGATGTTTTATGGGTTTCGCCCTTGTGTTCATTGATAATATCGTTCAAAGAAAACTGCTCTCGTATTTCTCCTTTTTGATTGATTAAAGTGAGGTAAATCAAATGCCTTTCACCTCTATCCAAACCAATGATATTTACATTGGGATTGTTTTTGAGAAAGTCTAAAACATCAAAATTGATATATTCATTTCCTTTAGACTTGAAGTTTAAAGTAATAGGTACATGAAATTGGAATTTATCTACTGTAAAGCGTTTGTCTTTGATTAAATCATAGTCAAAAGTGCTTTGTTTTTTAGAAGCATCCGGATTTTTATTATCAATGGTTTCTTTAGCTTTATGAATGATTTTTTTATCCTCTTCAATAGATTTTTTACGATAAAAAATTTCTGCTTGTCCATTGAGTTTATAAATCACATCTTTCAGGTTCTCTTTATCAAACAAGGCTTTCCAATACATCGTGTGCATATTGGGTCTGCCTTTACTATATTCAGAAAAATCTTTGTTGTAGATTTGGAAAAGATAGAGTTTACCTTCGGAAACTAATTGATTGATGTAGTCATTGTCTATTTCAGTATAAGTGATATTATAGCCCTGTGCTTCTACTTCTCTGTAAAATCCATCAATAGAATCATAGGTTTTCGTATTGGAAAAATTAAAACCGAACAATTTCCATTCAGGATGTTTGTCAATAGAATCTTTGAAAAAATCAATCATCATTCTGCAATGGCTTAAATTAAAATCTAATTTTTTAAATCCTTCCTGTGGGCTTCCTCCTTTGGTATGTGTGCCATGATTTCTGATGTTAATGATTTCATTTGAAGGATTGTAATAAGCAATATTTTTATTGCTAAAAAAAACCTTTGGCAACATTTTGCTTGCACCGGGAAGTAATTTATAATTGATTTTAGAATAAGTGTTTTCTGTCTTTGCTTTTGGAATATCACGGAAAATTTTATTGTATTTTTTGTCCATAATTCCTAAGAAATACAAATCTCCTTTTCTAAACAAAATAGAAGTATTAGCTTCTTCTTTATTGACATCCCACCCTTCCAACAGTGTGCTGTTCTCAAAATTCAATTTTATCTTCTCAACGTTATATGCCTTTTGGGTTGCAAAATTTCGCACTTTATTATAGAGCGGAATTAGGTGTTGCAGTTGTTCATAATAAGGTTGAATGGTGTTGTAAAAATCTGCATCTTTTTCTAAAGTACTATCATTAGGGAGCATTAAAGGCTTTACAAAATGCAGAATTTCCATCAAACTATCTAAGAAGTTTTTGATATTGTCAATATCGTTTTGCTCTTGATTGAGTTTTTTATTTTCTGGATAATCTGTTTCTAAAATCCCTTTAACACAACTGTATTTTGCTACTACATTTGAGACCAAATCGTATTCTTTTTTTCCAACTTTATTTTTAAAATTGTTTTTAAAATAATCTGCAATCTTATGTTCATCTTGTTTTAAATCTTTCAGCGTTTCATTTTCATTTCTATAGCTCCAAAATGCATTTTCAATTTCTGCAATGGAGAAATAATCTTGTTTTAAATACTTTTCAATACTTTCTTCTTGCTTTGTAGAAAGCCCTTTTTTGCCCATTTCTAACGTCTTAGTAAAACTAAACTTCAATGCCTCTTTAATAATACTAAAATCACTAAACAAGGCTTGTGAAATATCGGTAATCGCCTTGCCGTTTCGGATATAGATTTGAGCTAAATTGTTTGAACTTAAATTTTCCAATAGCTCTTGTATTCTCTTTAAAATATTTTCGGTTTCCTCTTTGCCTTCAATAGGAAAAGAAATCAAATTTGAATGATAATATTCGTTGATAGCACTTAATACCTCTTGACTATTTTCAAACTTTTCAGCCAAGAAAGAAACGCTTTCTCTATCGCTTAATATTTGCTTGTAAAGCACTTTTAGCTTTGGTATTTTATCTTGCTGTTTTTGGTTATATAAATTGATGTATTCATTCAATCCTTGAACTTTCTTCACATTCTCTTTTGGTGTTCTTCCACCAATAATCAAATTATAAACATCAATTTGTTTTTGGGTTAAAACCGTATTGTAATAATCCAATTCAAAAACCTCATCAATACTTGAAATATTCAAATATTCTTCAATTTCTTTGTAAAGCGTTTTGCACGTTTCATGCAGTTCAGGAATAGCTCTTACTTTTTCAAATCCTTTGCTATTATCCAAAAACTTAGGTAGGTTTTCATGTATCAATCGAAAAGCAATAGCGGTGCTTTGTGCTTTATCGGAATACATGTTTTTACGATTTTCGTGAAAGCCAGTGAAGTAAGTAGTGAATGTTTTAAATTTTTCTACTTCTTCTTTGTCTTCTTGTTTCTCTACCCAATCATTCAGAAGTTCGGTAATCAATTCTTTTTTATCTAAAGAAGCGAAAATTTCTTTAGCGTTACCAGTTTTAAAGCCATTGACAATTTCTTTTCTTAAATCTTCCTGTATTTTCTCAAATTCTTTTTTAAAGACTTCCTCTTTTTTCTTTTCAGCAGGTGCAAAGTATAATTTTCTAAACTCCTCTAATTTGCTTAATTGCACTTTATCCATCGCCAATTCAATGAAATATTTGTGATAAGCATCAATAATCTTCTTTACTTTTTGATAACTATCGGCTCTGTCCGCATCTTGTTTTAATAATCCTTTAGCATCGATATATTCTTTTGTTTTTCCTTGAGGAATAAGTTCAAATCTCAATGTTTTGGATAAAGAATATTTGTTTACAAAATTTTCCATATTAAATGTATTTTTTGCTAATATAACAAAAAAAACAGAACTCAAAGTGAGTTCTGTTTTTAAATATTGTAATAAAAAATATTCTTACAAAGTCTTTATTTCTGCTACTAATTCTGTTAATGCTTTTTTAGCATCGCCGAAGAACATAGAGCATTTTGGATCGTAGAACAATAAGTTTTCAATACCAGCATAACCTGCGTTCATAGAACGTTTGTTTACAACCACGTGTTTTGCTCTGTCCACTTCCAAAATCGGCATTCCATAAATTGGAGAGCTTGGATCTGTTTTAGCAGCAGGATTTACAACGTCGTTCGCTCCTACTATCAAAACTACGTCTGTTTGTTCAAACTCAGGATTGATGTCTTCCATCTCCACTAATTTATCATATTCCACATTAGATTCTGCTAATAACACGTTCATGTGTCCCGGCATACGTCCTGCTACAGGATGAATAGCATATTTCACTTCTACTCCGCGTTCTTCCAGTATTTTTTCTAATTCGTGTATGATGTGTTGTGCTTGTGCTACTGCTAAACCATATCCTGGAACGATTACCACTTTTTTAGAATAATTTAATAATACCGCCAAGTCAGACACTTGAATATCTTTGATAGAACCTTTTACATCATCACCACTGCTTGCAGTATTTCCTCCACCAAAAGCACCAAAAATTACATTGCTCAATGGACGATTCATAGCTTTACACATTGCCAAGGTTAAAAGCGTACCGGCAGAACCTACTAAGATACCACCTGTCAACATTGGTTTGTTGTCGTACAAGAAACCGCCAAATGCGGCAGCTAAACCAGTAAATGAGTTTAATAATGAAATTACTACCGGCATATCTGCTCCACCAATTGGAATGGTAAATAAGATACCATATACAATAGCCACTGCGAATAAAATCCAAATGATATATGTTGGTAAAGAAAGATTTTGGATTACTACATATACAGAAAATAATACTACTGCTAAAAGTAATGCATTATTTAAAATATTGTATTGTGGCAAACGAATTGGTTTCTTCATAGTTCCTGCCAATTTCATGTAAGCAATAATAGAACCAGAAAAAGAAATAGTTCCTATTACCATACCTGCAATGATAAAAGATAATTCTGCTGGTTTTCCGAGATTGTGTTGAAACTCTGTCAAGCCAATTAATGCAGCGCAAGCACCGCCCATTCCGTTGAACATGGAAACAAGTTCTGGCATTTTGGTCATTTCCACGCTTTTAGCTTTCCACCAGCCGATAGCGGTTCCTATTGCAATAGCTCCAAAAATCAAGGTTAATTTTACTATTGTGCGGGATGTATGCTCTGTGTTAAATAAAAAGATAGTTCCTAATATGGCTATCGTCATACCGGCTGCGCCGATTAAGTTACCATTTCGAGCGGTCTTAGCGTTTCCCATCATCTTTAATCCGAGGATGAATGTTACAGAACCGATTAAGTAACATATTTCTAAAAGTCCTTTCATTATTTTAATTTATTATTAGTATTCGTTATTCATTATTGGTTATTCGTCTTTAAAAACTATTAACCAATAACAATTTCCCTTTTATCATTTATTTTTTCTTAAACATATCCAACATCCGGTCGGTTACGACAAAACCACCGACCACATTGAGTGTTCCTAATATTACCGCCAAAAAGCCTAATATCAAACCAAGATAGTTATCTGCTTCAGTATCTAACATTACGATGATAGCACCCACGATTACCACACCGTGAATGGCATTTGCGCCCGACATCAATGGCGTATGCAATACCGTTGGAACGCCGCCAATTACTTCAATACCAACGAATATGGCTAAAATGATAAAGTATATCATTTCTCTGTTATCAACGAAAAATTGAAAAATTTCCATGTTTTTAATTTTTAAATTTTAATGAGAATTAATTTAAAACAGTTGGATGAACTTTTTGTCCATTGTGAACAATTAAACTGCCTTTAGTAATATCTTCTTCCATTTCCCACTTAAAGCCATCTTTGGTAGCCAAATGGTATAATAATGTTTGGATATTTTTAGCGTATAAATCGCTGGCATTCATCGGCAATAAAGATGGAATATTTCCTTCTCCTATAATAGTCACACCATCTACAGTTAGTGTTTCATTGAGTTTGCTGCCTACAACGTTTCCGCCTTGCTCTACAGCCATGTCTAAAATTACAGAACCGAATTTCATGGATTTAACCATATCAGCAGTAACCAATAATGGAGCTTTTCTGCCTGGAATTAAAGCAGTAGTTATTACGATGTCTGCTTCGGCAACGTGTTTGCCTACTAATTCTTGTTGTTTTTTCAAAAATTCTTCTGAAACACCTTTTACATAACCACCTTCCATTTTGATAGTGTCATCTCCTTTTACTTCAATGAATTTACCTCCTAATGATTGCACTTGTTCTTTGGTTTCCGGACGAATATCTGATACTTCTACGATTGCACCTAAACGTTTTGCGGTGGCTATCGCTTGCAATCCAGCAACTCCTGCACCAAAAATAACTACTTTAGACGGTTTAATGGTACCGGCAGCGGTGGTCATCATCGGGAAGATTTTTCCTAATGCATTAGCACACATCAAAACAGCTTTATATCCCGCCAAGTTAGCTTGGGAAGACAATGCATCCATTTTTTGGGCACGTGAAATACGTGGTACTGCATCCATTGAGAAAGCTGTAATGCCTGCTTTCTCGCAAGCACTTACTAATTCTGGATTGGTGGCTGCCCACATAAAAGAGATTAATATTGCTCCTTCTTTCATGGTGGCAATTTCGTCTGGTTGTGGTGCGTTTACTTTTAATACCACCTCTGCATTGGCATACACTCCATTTTTATCGGTAAGTGTAGCGCCTGCGTTTTTGTAATCTTCATCAGAAAAGAATGACAATATGCCTGCTCCCGATTCTACTTGAACCGTAAATCCTTGTTTTATTAAGTCTTTTGCAATAAGAGGCGTAATGGCTACTCTGTTTTCTTTGAATTTGGTTTCTTTTGGAATACCTATTAACATTATAAAAAAAATTTATTTCGGCTAAAATACGGATGTTTAATGTATTAGCACTATGATTGTTAAAAAATTTAACTAAAGTTAAAACTCCTATAATTTAAATGTATAATACTTTGAAATTAATAGGAATTACAAAAAATCAGCATCTAATAAAAAAGACCAATCACAGAGTATTGGTCTTTTTTTGCTTTTAAGCAAGCATCTTAGAAATCTTTTTTTGCAACACCATCTTTAATAGCTTGCAAGGCTTTAGCTTCGCTCATAATAGCTGCCATTTTATTGCCTTTTCCATCATTTCCGGCTGCCATGTAACCTCCTTTTGCTGTTTTTTTAATTACCGCATCGTGCATTGGTACATTTTTTTCTTTTGTTTTCAGGCAATATGCCTTAATCATTTTCGATGTGTCCATTGTGTTTGTTTTAAAATTGATAAATACGTTGTTCAAATTTAATAAACTAAATTACAATCAGTTAATTCTATAGCTTAACTTAAAAAATCTATTAACATTTATTCAAAATGTATTTTTGATATAAATAATTGATTATCAATGGTTTACTTAAATACTGAATTATTCGGCTAATATATTGTTCATAATTTTAGTTTGATGACGGATGGATTCTTGATGGATTGCCTCCATCATTTCCTTTACAAAATCATCTGTAAGTTCTTTTTTAGCTGCTTTTTTGATACGGTCGTTGATGATTTCATCCCAACGATTGGTTTGTAAAATGGTAATACCGTTATCACGTTTGAATTCACCTATCTTTTTAGCAATCTCCATACGTTCGCCCATAATTTCTAACATATAGTTGTCTATTCTGTCGATTTGAGCACGCAATGCATCTAATTTATTTTCTGCATAATCATCTAATTTGCTGCTGCGAACTACTAAAGAAGAAATCAATTCTCCTAAACGTTCCGGTGTAATTTGTTGGGAAGCATCACTCCATGCATTATCAGGGTCGCGGTGCGATTCTATCATTAATCCATCAAAATCTAAGTCTAATGCTTTTTGGCAAACGGAAGGAATTAATTCTCTGCTTCCGCATATATGAGATGGATCTACAATAATTGGCATTTCTGGATATTGGCGACGCAATTCTATTGGCAGTTCCCACATCGGTTTGTTGCGGTATTTTGATTTTTCGTAAGAGGAGAAACCACGGTGAATGGCACCTAAACGCTTGATACCAACTGCATTCAAACGCTCCATGCTTCCTAACCATAATTGTAAATCTGGGTTGATAGGATTTTTCACTAATACTGGAATATCTACTCCACGAAGTGCGTCTGCTATTTCTTGAACCGAGAAAGGATTTACAGTTGTACGAGCACCAATCCAAAGTATATCTACACCCGCTTCTAATGATTCTTCTACGTGTTGCGCTGTAGCTACTTCAACAGTGGTTGGTTTGCCAATTTGTTTGCCAGCATCCACCAGCCATTTTAATCCTTCTTTGCCGATACCTTCAAACATACCTGGACGAGTACGTGGTTTCCAGATACCTGCACGCAAAACGTGAATACCTTTGTCGGCAAGGCGTTGTGCTGTTTCCATCATTTGTTCTTCTGTTTCGCAAGAACATGGACCTGAAATAATTACAGGTCTTTCGAAATTAAATCCCCAGTCTTTTAGAGGGATGATGTTTAAATTGCTCATGTTATTTGTTATTTGTTATTTGTTATTTGTTATATTCTTAATTCTTAAATCATAAATCATAAATCTTAATTCATAAATCACTTTAGTATTTTCCTTATTTCATTTGCATCTTTCATAAATTTCAATAATTCTTCATTTTTATTTTTGTTAATTAGATTTCTAAAATGATACATTTTTTCGATATAAGTATCCATTACTTCCAATAAATAGTTTTTGTTTTGATGAAAGATAGGTGCCCACATTTCGGGCGAGCTTTTTGCTAAGCGCACGGTGCTTTCAAAACCACCACCTGCCATTTCCAAGATAGCTTCTTCGTCTTTTTCTTTTTCTAAAACAGTGGCGGCTAAAACAAATGAACTGATATGGGAAATATGGGAAATATAAGCTGCATGCATATCATGCTTATGAGCATTCATATATTTTAATCGCATTCCTAAAGCAAGATACATTTTTTCTGCTAATTCTACGGCTTCTTTATTGCTGTTTTCTTTATCACAAATAATGCAAACTTTTTCTTTGAATAAATTTGGAATCGCAGCAGATGGACCGCTGTTTTCTGTTCCTGCCATCGGGTGAGATGCGACATATTGCTTGCGGTTGGGATGACCTTTTATGGCATCAATAATTACTCCTTTGGTAGAGCCCATGTCTGTCACCACTTGATGTGGTTTAATAGTATCCAATATAAATCTTAATTCATCTATCAAGCTATTTACTGGAACTGATAAGATTATTAAATCTGCTTTTTCTAATGCTTCTTCTTTTGTAACAATCTTATCTACTAAGCCTAATTGTAAAGCTGTTTCATTGCTTTTTTGAGAGCGACCGACTCCTAAAATTTCAGAACAGAAATTTGTAGCACGCAAATCCATTGCTGCTGAACCTCCTATTAATCCTATTCCAAAAATTGCTACCTTCATATTTTGATGTACGATTTACGATGTACGATGTACGATGTATTTTATTTATTTCTTTATTTTTTCTTTATTTTTTCTTGTGCTTTTATTTTCAAATTAATAGCTATAGCAGAAAATATAGCTGTTAATTCTTTTGCCTCTTTTAATAATACTGAAACTTCTTCTACTTTATTTTGATTTACCTCTAGCAATAATTCTAACCAAAAACAACTTTCATCAGCTTCTTCTTCCACTATTTTTATTTTATATGCAAAATCTGCGTCAGACTTTGCTCTACATGCTGCTCGATAATTTGCACCAATAGATGAAGACGAACGAAATAATTGATTAAACAACGTTGTGTTATAATATTTTCTATCTAATTGCTCGCTAATAATCATTATTTGAACTGCAAATTTTTTTGTTCTTGATTGTAATTCTTCTTTTGTCATGTTTTAAATCGTAATTCGTACATCGTAAATCGTAATTTATAATTTATTTATTCTATCTAAAGCAAGCTTTAAATCATTTTCCGGACTACATAGTGAAATACGAATATATCTTTCACCTTTAGTTCCAAAAATAAAACCAGGTGTAATAAATACATTTGCTTCGTGTAATATTTTTTCTGTCAAATCTTCCACATTAGAATAGCTTTCGGGAATTTTTGCCCATAAAAACATTCCAATTTGATGTTTATCGTAAGTACATTTCAATGCATCCATAATGGCATAAGCCAGCGAAAGGCGTTTGCGATATTCGTCATTGCGTTTGGCATGCCACTCATCTGAATTATGCAAAGCGGCTACGGCTGCTTCCTGCACAGGCAAATACATTCCGCTATCCATATTGCTTTTTACTTTCAAGATGGTTTCTAAATATTCTTTAGCACCGGCAATCATTCCGATACGAGCGCCTGCCAAATTGTGTGATTTACTCAAAGAGTTTAGTTCTAAGCAAACTTCTTTTGCGCCATCTATTTGCAAGATAGAAACGGGTGCTCCTTCATTCAACACTAAACTATATGGATTGTCATTTACAATTAATAGTTTAAATTCATGAGCAAGCTCTATCAGTGTTTTAAAAATTTCTATGTTTCCTTTTGCGCCAGTTGGCATATTTGGATAATTCACCCAAATTAGTTTTGCTTCTCTTAATGTTTCTTCGCTAATATTGGTAAAATCGGGTGCCCAATTTTCATGTTCATCTAAGTCGTATGCAATAGGCGTTGCTCCAGCTAAATAGGTTGCAGAAGAATACGTTGGGTAGCCTGGGTTGGGTACTAATACTTTATCTCCTGGATTTAAAAATGCCGTTGAAATATGAGAAATTCCCTCTTTAGAACCTAATAAGGGCAATATTTCTGAAGTGGCATCTAAAGTAACATTATAGGTATGTTGATACCATTTGCTCATTGCTTGACGTAATTCAGGAATACCGACATAACTTTGATATCCGTGGTGGTGCGGGTTTTGTGCTGATTTTACTAATGCATCAATGGTTTCTTGCGAGGGAGCTTGGTCGGGATTGCCAATTCCAAGATTTATAATTGATTTTCCTTCTGCGCGCAATTGTGCAATTTGTTTCAGTTTTCTGCTGAAATAATATTCATTGATGTGGTCTAATTTATGTGCTGCTGGTATTATCATAAAACAAATTAGATATTTTTATTTCCTTGTTCGTGTTCGCCTAATATTTTTAATTCAGTGATATAAGGCATTATTTCTTTTAGCATTTCTCTGTATGCAATTTCTGAATCAAATTCTAAATTGACATACATATAATATTGCCACTCCTCGCCTATTACCGGTAAGGATTGTATTTTAGTCAAATTGATATTATGATTTCCAATGATGGTCAGTACTTTTGCTAAACTTCCCGGTGTATGATGCGCTCTAAAAGAAAGTGAAGATTTATTAATTACTTTTGGTAAATGTGCTGTAGAATCTTCGGGCGCAAGAATCAAAAAGCGAGTATAATTTCGTTTGTTATCATGAATGTCTGCGGCAATAATATCCAAACCGTATAATTCTGCAGCTCTCCTACTGGCAATAGCAGCACGGTTTTTTATGTGATTTTCTTTTATTTCTTTGGCGCTTAATGCTGTATCTGGCGATTCTACTAATTGGATATCAGGATATTTTTCTAAAAATCCTTGACATTGTAATAAAGCCATTGGATGAGAATGAATTTCATTGATTTGTTCCATTGTTTGATTGGGCAATGCCATCAAATGCATTTCTATTCTCAAATATACTTCGCCACGAATTACCAGATTTGATTTTCTTAAATGTGCGTAATTAGGAAGGATGGCACCTGCTAATGAATTTTCGATAGCACAAACAGCAAAATCTGCTTGTTTTTTATTCATCACTTCAAATAGCTTTGGAAAAGAGGCACATTGTACTGTTTCAATATCTTTCCCAAAAAACTGTAGAGCTACTATTTCATGGAAGGAAGCTTCAAATCCTTGTATGGCTATCTTTGGTTTCATTATTCTTTAATATATTTTCACTTATTACAAAAAAAGTCCCGATTTTACTCGGGACTCATTATACTTTATTATTACTACAGTACACCTCAGCCCGCTGATTAGCAGAAAAAGTAATAACCGTAGAAATACATATTGTTCATGTTGCAAAATAAAACAGAAATTATTAAAAATACAACTACATTCATGTTAATTCATAGTTAAACCAAAAAAATCTGATATAAAACAATTGCTTATTTGGATTTGAATTATAAAATTGCACTTCCTAATTATCTAATTTGTATTACAACCTATTATGTCATCTGAAGAAAAAATCTCCTATTGCGCCACCAATTATCCTGTAATATTAGTTAGCGGACTTGGTTTTAACGACCAAAGTAGAATTCTAAATTATTGGGGAACTATTCCTGAAAGCTTAAAAATGCATGGTTGTGATGTATATACTGCTTACCAGGATGCGTTTTCTTCTATTCCAGATAATGCTATCAAACTAAAATTTCGTATTTTAGATATTTTAGAAAAAACGAAGAAAGATAAAATTAATATCATTGGTCATTCCAAAGGCGGTTTAGAAGCAAGATACTTAGCCAGCCGATTAGGAATTGATAATTATATTTCCAGCGTTACTACTTTAGGTACTCCACATAAAGGAGCCTATTTGGCAGATATAGTTTTGGGAAAATTGCCTCTTCCTAAATTTGCTACTGCACGATTGGTGAATTTATATGCGTCCATATTAGGTGATATGCGGCCGGATAGCTTACGTTCTATTGTTCAGGTGAGCACACAAAGTATGAAACAATTTAATGACGAAGTTGTTGATTCTTCAAAGGTATATTACCAAAGTTATGGCAGCCATGTAAATAAAGAATACCCTAATGTTATTTGGCGCACAATGGCATACATCATTCGAGAATATGAGGGGAAAAATGATGGCATGGTGGGTTTAGAATCCAGCAAGTGGGGAAATTTTCGTGGTATTATCCAAAGCGAAGCAGCATCCAGCGTTAGCCATGGAGATATGGTGGGACTTACTCAATTATTCGGGAATCCAAAATTTAATGCCAAGCCATTCTTTTCTGAAATAATACATGATTTAAAAGAAATGAACCATTAAGTTTTATTTGTTGCAATTATTGGCATTTTTATTGATACCTTTAAAAAAAATATGATGCGATTTATTTCATTTTTATTATTCTTATCCGTATTTAATACTCATTCGTTTGCACAAAATTATGATGTTGCTGCCTATTTGTTTCACAAATCTATAGAAGATGCTCAAAAAGATGTGGGAAAAGAGTTCTTTTATTTCAATGAACGGGCTACTGAATTAAATCTTAAAATTTTAAAATTCGCTATTAATAAAAACAAAAAATATATTGACTCTTTGCAAGTGTATAAAAATGGAGACAACTATTATAAGACTACAGAAAACCTGTTTGCGATGTATAAAGACATCACAGACAATGAATATGAAGCGTTGTTAAAAATAATTGAAGATCCTAATTTAGATGCTAAAGATTTTAAAATAAAAAAAATTGCTATATTTGATTCTATAAAAAAGAAAACAGCTATTGTATTTCCACCATTTAAGGATGCACAACAGCAGTTTTGCAAAAACTATAATATAAAAATAGAATAACTATGAAACATTTTTTTTTCATTTTATTCCTCTTTTTTGCTTCAAGAGGAGTATTTGCCAATAGCAATGAGGCGGTAGCCTATAATGATAAAATAATCACAGAACAAAACAAAATAAGCGAAACACTTTTAACCTTTTCAGGCAATCCCAATGAATTTTCATTAAGCAATATCACTACTCAAGTTGAAAAGAGTTTAGATGTTTTAAAAGGCATGAAAGCATTTGACGGTAATAAGGATTTTCTAATATCAGCAAAGGCACTTTTTAAATTTTACAAAAATATTTCCGAAAATGAGTATAAAAAAATCTTATATTTTTTAGAAAATAAGCGAAATTATCCGCAGGAAGAATTAGATAAAAAAGTAGATGAACTTACCAAGTCAATTGCTCAAAGTGAAGGCTCTTTGGATGCTTCTTTTCAATACAATCAAAGGAAATTTGCTGAAAAATATGGCTTTGCTTTGAGAAAAAATTCTATGGCGGAAAAATTTACTATCGGCGTTGTGCATTGCTCATTTTTCTATCTAATAACATACTCGTTTTTATGTTTCTTGAAAAATT
>ERZ724520.1235-NODE-1235-length-13120-cov-6.433984_pt1 | contig 13120 bp, 14 predicted proteins | sample MGYA00376053_ERZ724520 | MGnify/ENA primary metagenome ERZ724520 (study PRJEB28724, sample SAMN07190886) | activated sludge metagenome | isolation source: activated sludge of sewage treatment plant in Hong Hong | place: USA: Christiansburg, Virginia | collected... | reverse complement strand
AACCCCAATTTTGTTAGCAAATACAAGACTACTATAATTTTACTTTGAATATTTACTTTAATATTTAATTTATGATATTTGAGCATATAGCTTTTGTATTTTTCAGGTTAAACGGGCGGGATAATCAATTATGACTCGATTTCAGGATTATTAGTTGATGTGCTATATCAAATTTTATCGATGAAATAAGAGAAGTGATTATATTTTATTATGTCAAAAAGAAAGAAGGCTTAAATATCATTTAATCGTGAGAATTAAAGCCTCGCTGTGAGAACGTTGCTGGACTGTTCAAACACTGCCAACATTAAAAATGCAGAAAAACGAAGAGGTTTTGAAGATGAGACCATATGTGCATGGACTTTGGCTAAAAAGAAACCAATATTTTAGGAAATTAAAATAAATAAAAGAAGAAGTTCGTTGTTGGTGAGGACGTCGAAACAGCAGTTAAAAAAATCTTTCCGCATAAAATAGGATCATAGACCGCCAACAATTAGAACATAAATAAGTACTCCAAAGCGCCAGAATATAAAAAAATAGTAGATAGAGAATAGCAGTATCTTGTACAGCAAAGTGGTTAATTTATCAAAGGAGTTGCAGATGATCCACGATAAGAGAAAGAGCACTTACATCCGAAAGCAGTTATACAAGAGATTGAGGACTGAATGAGGAATTTTAATGAATGATTTGCTTGGGTGTACTTCATAACATAAAGCAAGTGGATAATTATCAGAGTGAGGCCATGTCTTAGTCGTCAAGTCGATCAGATGCGGGTTGCCGGGTCACGAACTATCCCTATTCTACCCACCAATCGACATGAGGAGCCACTAGTATTATTTTACGTATCTGATCGATAAGCTACGAACTGGTACGTTAAGTCTTCCAGTCTTCACACAAATGCTCTATTTCTTTGAATTTTCTCAGATAAAATTACCTTTAATCCTCAAAGGCTTTTGAGTTAAGCTACTATTTCCAAGGTGAACTTTGGTTTTTGTAGTTGGCCTATGGCGAATTGGGCGGATTGGCGATGAAAACAGAGTTTTCTTTACTATAGGAGGCGTGCTAATCTTTGTCTTCGTCTGTTCGATCACTGACGAGGAAAGAGGCACATCCTCCGATGATGGATGACTCTCCGATATCTAGGAACATTTTGCTGTTGCTGAGTTGCATTTATTTGGAGCTGGTGCTTCCTTGTGAGTGTTTGTTATTGTTTTTTTTCTCAGGTATGTTTTCGGTATCTCCCCTTCTTTGGACAGGGTTATAGTCCCTGCCTGAGTTGCCATTGTTGTCGAAGATTTTCTTGAACCATTGCAGAAACTAGAGGTTATCCTGATACTTGCATTTCACAAGTTTTTACACTTATACATTCTTGAGGATGCCAAGTTTGGTGAAAGCTTGTTGTAGTATTTTGAAATTGGTGACGAATTCGTAGTCGTATTTGGCTTTCCAGTTGACTTTGGAGAGAGGTATTTTTCCTGGGTAGAGTACGTCGGTGAGTTGGCAGTAGATGGCTCCGGTGCCGAGTTGTTCTATTTTGCTGAGGTTTGTTTTGAGGAGTTCGTTGACCCAACTGAGCAGTTCTCCGCGTGACATTTCGATGGCGTTGTTGAAGTTGATGGTGATCTCGTTGATCATTCTTGCCTAACTGTTATAAGCGGTAATAAGTCAATTAAGTTAGCCACTGATTAGTTAGTACAAATCATAAGAAGTCTATCCTCGACATTTTTTATTCCTTTTCACGCTACACCAAATACTCCTTGCAAATCGGACAGGTGTTCTCGTCGCGCAGCCAATAGAGGATACACTCTTCATGGTAGGTGTGACGGCAACGTAGTTCAATGACGAGTTCCTCGATTTCCAGCTCGTTTTGACAAATTGGACAACGTTAATCGTGCTTTTTGTTATGTTTATGGTCGAGTCGTTATATTTCTTCCTTGCTGAGTCCCTTCGAGACTTTGCCTATTTTATCGCCCAGATCGATGAGTTGCTGAATGTTAAGTAAGTTACTTAGTAGGTCATGTGGTCAGGGTCAAGCTCATTCTGTTGGTTTTGGTTAATGTTGAGGGTGTAGTTGTGGGTGAGGATGTACTATTGAATGGATTCGTTCATATGTCCGCTGACTGTAAGGAAGTACTAAGGGTTGTCTTTGTACTTGGACATCTCTTCGACTCTCGCGCGATACCGTAGGAGTCTTTTTTCGTTGCGCATGTTGCTTTCTACAATTTTTTGATGGCGATGATGCTGTTCTGCGAGTTTTTTATCAGCTTTGTCAATGCTCTAGATGTCAAATGAGCTACCTCTTGCATTTTAAGGATCTATTCGATCAAGGCAGCTCGTTCGGATTCGTTTCCCTTTTACATTTGATCTTGTGATTTTCGCTTTTGCATCTTTTGGGAACTAAATTAATACTCAAGAGTTCTTATTAATGTAAATCTATTCTTATAGTGCGCAATTGTTAATAGAGTGATGAAAAAGAGGCTTCGGTTAAGTTAAACATAGAAATCATTTCTTTCTGGCTTCGACTTTCTTGACGTAGAACTCGAGTTCTTTGCCTTCAAGGATGTAACCGTCAGCACGTCCGGATTGTCCGGGGCGGGAGCTGATGACAGCGTATAATCTTTGTTGGGTGAATTGGTCAAGAACTTTAGCGTCAATGACTCTATTAGTTTGACGGGCCTAAACTCTTCCTTTGGCTCTTACGGACTTTTTCTCTTCGATTTTGGCGTCTTTGTTCTTTTTGGTGTTAAGATTGACTCCGTAGTGGTTTGCGTACCACTGAGAGAAGGGGGTGGCATCGATTTGTACGACGCAGTTCTTGACAAGAGTTTTGGTTCTGACGAGTTCGTTGTTGGAGGCGTTGTAGACGACATCAATGATTCTGGTTTTGCGGGTGACAGCTTCTGAAGCCCAGTTGAAATTTCCTTCTTTGAGTCTGAGTGCTCTGAATTTGTAGTTTCCTCCTCTAACTCTGACTCTGCGGATTCTGGCTGCGTCTGAGACGAGTTTGGTGTTGGCGAGGGGTCTGGCTTTTTCGAAAGCTCTCTTCTTCTTGTGGATTGGCATTCTTCCGCCTGTTAGTCTTCGTTTGTGCCTTGAATCTCTGTTGATACCCATTCACTATGTGGTTAATTTAATATCTAATTAAATATTATTTATTCTAATTAATGCAGACTCACACCTATCCTTCCTCATTTCTTCCCTCCTGCTTTTTCTGCTGCTAGTTTCGCATCTTGCTCCTGTTGTTTTAGTAGTGCAATGTGTGCTTGTTATTCTGCGCTGTCCATGCGTAGTTGGTTCTCAACTTCTTGGATAGTTATGCTTTCTCGGTAGCCCATGCTGATCACGTCGTCCATGCCCAGAATTATGTCGATTGAGTGTTTTTATACACTTTCTGAGTGGAAAGAGGGGTACCTTCGGTGATTCCCTCATCGCAGATTCCGCACAGTATCTTGTAAATGGTGCGAATGGTTTACTGATCTTCGATGATATTGCTGTTTTTGGATGAGACCATGACGAGGTAGAGGTTGTCGATGGGTATATAGAGGAAGGTGTATTTATCGGACTGGACGTAGGTGTGTTGCTGTTCGTGTTTGAGGAGTTTGGGGAAGGATCTGTATATATCTTCGACTGTGCTTTTGGTCATGCCTTCAAACTGTCGAGCTAGAGATAGTTGGCCGTTCTTGTTGCAGACTCCCACCGTCAGGATTACCATCTATTATTATCAAAAACTTTTAAACTGATTGTAATGATAGATTAGCACGTATAATGTTATTGTTTCGGATAGATCAAAGATTCATATCAAATCATTTCAGACTGTGACTTTGCATATCTGGAGAACTTGTTATCGAGTCAGTTTTTGGCCTCCTGTTTAGATGATCGTAATTGTAGCTGATGCTAGGGCAAGAGGCACCTAGCAAAAAGCTCTGGTGGCAGAATCTTTTGGCAGTTGCTAAATGTACTTTTAGCCGTATTTTAAATTCTTTTTGCTGTAGTTTAGCATCTAAATAGAGTGATTGGTACATCTTGTTGAGTCCAGTTTGGCGGGTAAAAATTAACACCTCTTTTGTTGTCTTCGTCTCCATTTCTCAAAATGTTGACGCTTTGGAGGCATCGTCCATAAGCTATGCACAGATTTCTATCAACTTTCACTGATTCGAACCAGTCCCATATTTATGAGAGTATGAGGCCAACTGCCCCCGCGACCGCGAAAGTATAAACATCCAAATCTTATTCACTATTGATCTTCCAGTTTTGTTAAGCCCAGTAAGCCATTCTATCAGCCATTGAGGCAGTGCATTCAACTACTCTGCCTCTAAATTCTTGAGGACAGTAGAAAACCCATTCAGCTATTCTCAATGAGACTTCAGGTAGTTCACTTTCTTTCGAAATCCAATTTACTGTCAGTCTCTCTTGAGTGGTTTAGGGTGAGAATTTTTGAAGAGCAAGGCTAATATTTTTGAGGATTTAGGACTTGGTTTGAATCGGGAGAGTGGGATGGTCCTAAACTTAGTCAATGGCTCTGAGACATAAATAGGTGGAAGCCACTGCTTCTTGAACCTTAGGGGGTAGCTTTACAATTGGGATGTAGAAAGTTCGAGAAGTCTCTTTCAATACCTGGAGTGCAGTTTTTTTCTAAGGGTTCATATGGAATGATATTAACAAATTAGATTTTAATTAATTGAAGTATTCTTGACTTAAGTTTCAAATATTTTTTGTAAACTAGCAATGTAACCTTGCATAAAAAATAGTAAGATTCAAACTTAACCATGAGATTATAACAAGTTCTTTAATTTTAGTCTATTAGTTAGAAAATCAAATAGTATTTGATAATTAATTCAATTTATTTTTGCCATTTTTTAAGAATCTTATTAGTTTTCCGATTCTCGTATAAAATAATTTTGCATCAATAGTATAGAGATGATGATGAATCGAACTACTTCGGACAAGCTTCCGAGCGAATGTAAGGAGTTGGTAAAGGTGCATACAGGTCCAATTTACACTGTAAAGTGGAACAATCAAGGAGAATATTGTATGACTGGATCTGAGGATCGTAGTGTGAGTCTTTACAATCCATCTAAAAATTTGATGGTAAAAAACTATAAGAACATTCACAACTATGACGTCTACTCTATTGATATTAACAAAGACAATTCTAAGTTTATTACTGGAGGAGGTGACAAAAATGTTGTGCTGACTGATGTGATAGAGGCGAAGTATATTCGAAAGTATACTGGGCATACGGCGAGAATAAACTCAGTTTGTTTCAACCAAGACAACAATGTTATTGTAAAGATGCCATAAGGTAGATCAGCGCTTCCTACGATACATCTGTTCGATTTTGGGATAATAGAAGTGATTCTTATCATCCCATATAAATTATCAAAGGATTTAAAGATTCAGTGTCTCAGATCAAGGTTATGGGGGCTCAGATAATATGTGCGAGTATGGATGGAAATATTAAATTTTTTGATATAAGAAAAGGAGAAGTAACAACCGATAAGTTATCATAAGCAGTGCAAAGATTTGATATCGCGAACAGTCGAAAGGCATATGTTGCATCAAGCACAAACAGCAGGCTTTGGTAAATTAGTGTAATAAATAGTTAGTTTAATAGAAAAGGCAACAGGAACAAAAATTCAAGAATACTCAGGCCATAAAAATGGTCCTTTTACAGTTGACGTTATTTTTAATACAAAAGATTCCCATTTACTCACAGGTTCAGAGGAAGGAAAATTATTTATTTATGATTTGATGAAAACTCAGCCAATTAAGTCGATTCAAGCTCATAAAAAGGTCCTTAGTTCAATGGATTTGCACGAAACTGGCGGATTGGTGACTGCTAGTCACGACGGATCAGTTTGCTTTTGGAAAATTTGAATGATAATTGTAAAGTATAAATGATTATGTTATATGAAATAGATAATCAATATCCGTTTTTTCCCATAACATATCCAACTTTACTGGCGATTTCTGCTTGTTTTTCTGAGAGTTTGTTTTTTACCATTCCCGGAATTGATCCTTTCAGGTCAGCATCTGAAATGTAAGTTACTCGGGTGTGAGTTTCGTCAACTTTTTCAATGATATATCCACCGATATAAACTTCCCCTCTTACAACGTCTTTAACGTCAGGATGGGGGAATCCGCAAGCTTTGGTTCCGATGTAAATTTTGGACTAACTTTCTCTGTGCTTGACAGAGACATTGACAAAGTCTCTGTTGGAGACGGGCCATATTCCCTTGTATTGCATATAATTGACTCTGTAGACATCCTTAACTTCGTGAAGAACTTTTATTTCGAGGAGCATAGGATTAATTTTGGCGAGTGAGTCTTCTTTTTCTAGGAATTCGAAAACTTTTTCGATGTTGTAGTTGCAAACATCGACACCCTTGGAGGCGATTCTCTCTCCGATTTAAACTTTGAACATTGGGCAGGGTTTGGTGCCATTTTCTTTCCAATCCTTTGACGCTTCGAGTTGTTTGAGACGAGGGATAATTTCTTTGCTTGCTTGAAGAAGCTCTGCATCACCTTTAGGTCCTTCCATTTCAACAAAAATAAATAATTTTGGATATTCTGATTAACTACTTTCATAAATACCGCTTAATAAAAAGTTGTTGATATTCACAGTTAAAAAAGAATTCAGTAAAATATCATTTACTTTACTTTTTGATTTCTTCTTCTATTTTGTAAGCAATTTGAGCTTGGACTTGTGAAAGGACATTTTTTAAGAAGTTAGGAATTGATCCCTTCAAATCTGTGTCCGACATGTAGGTTACTTTTGTATGATCTTCGTCGATTTTTTATATTATGTAAGAGCCGATGAATATCTCCCCTCTAACTTTTTTGGGTTTTTATGGGTAAGGATAATTAAAGGATTTTGTACCCACATACACTTTTGATTAGCTTTCTGGAAATCCGATAGAAACGTTCACAAAATCTCGACCAGCTATCGGCCACAGACCATTAAAGTTCAAGTAATGTATTTTATAGTGTATTTCAGGGGTTTCTTTGAAGTAAAGTACCTACATTTCTTGGAGTTGTGGATTTATTTTTTTGAGGGACTCTTCTTTTTTCAAAAACTAGACAACTTTTTCAATATTAAATTAGCAGATATGGACTCCTTTGGAAGCAACTCGTTGTCCTACGTCCATTCGATAAAGCATACACGGAATAGTACCATTTTCAATCCACTACTCAGAGGCTTATAATTCCTTTATGCGTCGTATTATCTCTTTTCCTGCCACTTATAGCTCTGCATCTAATCTTTCCGATGATTATTTACTATTTTACATTTTTACTATTATTTTGATCTTAACTAATTTTGATATATTTTCATTTTATGAGGGTTTAACTATTTAATGAAGCAGCATTAAAAAACAATCCTCTTAAATGTTTTTATCCCGATTCAATACAAAAATAAGTCTATACAATTCAAAGATCAGATTCCTTCCTTTTGCATAGCTGGTCCAATTTTGGAGGCAACTTGTCCTTGTTTTGATGATAAAGAGTTTTTAAGCATTCCCGGGATGTTTCCTTTGATATCGCTGTCTGAAATATATGTAATTTTTGTTGTATTTTCGTTTATTTTTTGCAAGATATATCCTCCAATGTGTAATTGAGCTCGAACAATTCCATTAACCTCAGCGTAAGGGTAGTTGCATGATTGAGTGGCAATATAGTATTTATCTCCTTCCCTGTGTCTAGTACTCAAGGTAACAAAGTCGCGGTTAGAAACTGGCCATTGTCCCTTGTACTCCATATGAATAACTCTGAATTCTTGATTGGGAGCGACATGAAGCACTTCAAATTTAACAAGCATTTAGTTGATTTTGGAGAGGGAGTTGGGTTGATTCAAAAAATCAATGACTTTATCGATAGAGTAATTGACTGTGGCAACACCTTTTGAAGCAATTCTGTCTTAGACTTCAATTTTGAATAGATCATCACCATTGGGAACCCAGTTAGGGCTGTTTTCCATCTCTTTGAGTTTGGGAATAACTGCATTAGTTTGAGCTTGAAGTTAAGCAATGTTAGGTCCTTGCATTTACAATAAAAATATCTTTATGTAATCTCATCAACTTATAGCGTAGTTATATTTAGGATATGAAGTGTTTAATTAATTAGTTGTTTATGTTTTGATTATTTGTCAGAATCGGTTTATTTTGATGGATTATCATTGACTAAATATTAGAGTAAATGCAATATAGTCTCAATCATTTTTTCAAAGAATGGTCTTTCTTTAAAATGTGCCAGACATGGATTTGTTTGAAAGGATCATGCATTCAGAAATTCTAGATTCATCTTTTATATCGACTTATTAAGCAATGCATGTTAGACCTTAAATTCTCACCCAATTTCCGATTTTGCATTTCCAAGAAATTATGCTCCTCTATATGAAGCAGCCATTCCCAACAACAGTATTACCGATAATGGTGCAGTTTTTAAGTCTACTTCCTTTTTTAATTGTGCAATTGGGTCCTATCACAACATTCGGTCCAATACTGCAACCTTACTCAACAATTGTTGTTTTATCAATAAGTGTATTTAATCGTTATCCCGTATTTATTTTATGATAGTTGAGAAAGGCACCTTGTCCGGTGAGGTAGTCAGCTGGCTGCCCGATATCAAACCAAAAATTATTTTTAAGGGGTAAGCTATAAAGTTTACCTTCGTTTGCAATAGCTGGGAATATTTATTTTTCAATCATGCAGAATCTCTAAGGGATGCGATCGATGACTGACAGATTAAGCAGGTATATTCCAGCATTTATTTTGTTACTGATGAAATGCGTAGGTTTTTAAACAAAGGAATTGACTTTTCCGTCAGATTCAGCCACGACTACTCCAAATCTGCTGGGATCATTAACTTGGGACAAAATGATGGTGCCCTATTGTCCATGATTTTTATGGAATTAGAGAAGCTATTTTAGTGGAAAATCGCAAATAATATCACTGTTGAATACGAAGAACAGTCCTTAAGGATTATCTGTCTTTAAAATCTTTTCAGCGAGTTTAATAGGGCCAGCTGTACCAAGTGCTTCTGTTTCCTGAGAGTAAGTAAGTTTTATGTTATATTTGCTCTATAGAGGCTGTAGGGTGGTTTTTATGTATTAAGAAAGGTAGTTGATAGCGATGACTACTTACACAACGCCGATGCTGGATAGAGCCTGAATTAATTTAAGATTTACAGCAATTTGGTGCTCTACCATGGGTAGGTTCGCGAAGGGAAAGGCTGATTTAGGGATGCTGACCGTGAGCGGTCGCATGCGTGTGCCGTAGCCTCCGACTAAGATCAGTGCTTTCATACTCCTAACTTTTAGTTATAATTTTAATCTGGAGTAAAAATAAAAATAAATATGAATTAACGAGAGTATACTTGTTAATAAAAGATAAGGACTATTTTATCAAACAGACTGGGCTTTTACATTTGCTTTCCTCGTCAATTTGTCAGAAAGTTGAACAGAGTAATAATCTACGATATAGTTTTTGTATTTTGATAGTTCAAGATTTATGTAACCGTTGTAGCCCCATTGCTCACCAATGCCTCCGCGCAAAATTACTTGTGGACTTCCAAAATAATCTTTCCATCCAACTATCTAAGCTACTCTATATTCATAAATTTGGCCAGGTCCTCCTTGGTTGAGATTTGCAGAGAAGGGACTGTAGTAATTAAAGCTATCATCTACTTTGATGATCGCCATAAATGCTATTTTTTCTGTAGTTTTCAGAAGATTGCCTATATCTTCGAGGCCTTTATTCAGTTTTTGGAATTTAGGATAGAACACAAAATCAAAAGGAAGACCGTCGTGACATTCTCTTTTGCAAAATCTATTGGGATATGAAAAGGGACGGTTGAGATAGCAGTCTGATGTGGTAATTCCTTCCAATTCTGCTTGCTTCATGACAGCATAGATGTTCTCGAGACTGGCCTTGTAGCAAGGATCAGTTTTAATTTAAGTACAATCGAGTAACTGCTGGCTTGAGAGAGATAATTTTTCTGTCTCTGCCAGACCAGCTGCGTTCCCGACGATCTGAGCTAATTATTTCGACCAGACATAGCCCGCACAGATACCTTCAGTTTGCAGTCCATAGTTGGCGTATCGCAGCAGTTAGTTTTGAGATCTGAAGTCAAAGTTAGAGGGAAGGGTTAAGGCAAGCGCTGCCAAACCGCAGATTAGGACAACGAAGTTCATTAAGGATTTATAATCTACAAAGGAATTAAATAGTATCACTCACTTAGGAGTTGGAGGGAGAGGCATTGATGGAAGTCTGATGTCGGGCATCTTGATGAATGAGGGTTTGGGAGGAAGGGTTTGGGGGGTTATTCCTCCTTTGGCGAGAGGAATCTCAGTTGCGATCATTGTTTGATGTTTAAAGGCCTTTTCTGCAACAATTGGAGCGTTGAACATTAAGGATGGTATTTTACTGATACTGCTTGGCTTGTTTTATGCCAACAATCTTTCAGCAAAACTTCCGTGTTTTTAACTTTTAGTGTCTTTTTTTATCGCATAGTCTACTCTAACTTGCCGTCCTGAAAAGTATTGGTCATTCATTTGCGAAATGGCTAAGTCTGAACTGCTAAAATTATCGTAGCTGACGAATCCATGGCCTTTGCTGGTGCCTTCTTCAGGATCTCTTGTAATTTTGGTACTGATAACCATTCCGAAGTTGCTGAATGTTTCGTAAAGTAATTTTTCATCAACTTAGGGATCGAGGTTTCCAACAAAAATGTTTGCTCCAACATCTTGTGTTCTCTTGTCTTGGGAGGCTTTGTTGACCTTGAGGGGTTTTCCGTAGAGTTTGATCATATGCATGATTTTGATGGAATAATCGGCATCTTCTTAACTCTTGAACTCCACAAATCCGTACCCTTGATGTTCGTTGGTGATTTTGTCACGAGGAATGTGCACATTGACGACAGGTCCGCATTGAGTGAAGAGTTCCCAGAGTACGTTTTCGTTGACTTTTTGATCTATGTTTCCAGCGTAAACTGTTGCTTATTGGTTGCGTTCGTAGAGAGAGGGGATTGCCGCCATGCTCTTATAATATTATCGTCAATCATCAAAGTTTTGATATTCTTTAAAAGATGAAATTGATGAGCTAACAGGAGATGGAATAGATATAATATTAGGCATCAATTGAGACTTTGGGTCTCTCTGATACGTCCCATGATTTCGTCCTTGAGGTACTCAATGGCTTGATCTGGTTATACAAGCTAGATTTCGCTGTTTTTGATTGAAAACATATCTGGACTGTGAAGTTTCCATTCTCCGAAAACATAGACTATATCTTCAGTGGAAATGAATCTGCTGAGGAAGATGTTCCTTCTATTGAGAAGGCAAATATTTTTTCTGATTGATTGCTAAATGCTTCTGACGATGAAGTCCCAACTTATTTGTACGTAGCTAGCGCAGTGTCTTTGTATAAACTCGTGTAGTGTTAGCTCGAATGGTTATTTTACCAGCACGTAGATACATCCGTGAGTGTACATTTGATAGAGTTTCGACACATCAACTTCGAGCGAGTGAGCCTCTATTTAGCGATAGATTGTCAGCTATTGATTGATGTGGTCGATACGGTTGATTGGAATCTATTTGATTGTGACTAATAGATGAGCCACCTCCTCAACCGCCAGAAACATTCGGAAAAACTGACGATTTATCGACCGATCCTTAATAGGCACGAATTTATTCTAGATTTAGTGTTCAATGATGACAGATTAGTCGATGATTTGCTTCTTTTCATGTCCTGAGTTGGATTTGCTGGCGAATGATTTAGAAACGATGGTTTATTTATCGTAGGGATGGAGAAGGTTGTCTCCGTATCTTTTTTTTAGCTTTTTAACTGGAGAATCTTATCTGTGAATAATGTTCGAATGGGAAGGCTTGAATTCCTAGGAAGGTGTGATATTGAGTAGATCATTGTTAGATTTGACTATTTTAAGTTCTTTCCCAGCTACTGGTCGATCAATGATTATGCTTTAGTTCACCTCACACACGTACTCTTTCAAAAAACAGCTTTAGTCTTTCTTCAGCTAGAGCGAACAAGTCTGCGAAAATGATTAGTAACCAAGTTTGTTTATTTGTTTGTCTGGAATCTGGCTGTAGCTGCTGCAGCTGAGTCGAAGCAGAGACTCTGAGACATCTTATCTCTTGGTTTTTGATGAGCTGAACTTGAACTAGATGCTATTTTTTATGCTGCTTTCAATACTACTCATTTTGACTAGCTCGTCCTTTTTGCTAATGCTGCTACTTCTTATAAAACTAGCAGATTTTTTCAGAGGATTGGGGGTAAGCTATATCTTGGGCTGGCTACTCCTGCCTGATTCCTGAGTGGTGCGAGTAGCTTCTCTTTTGAGAGGTACTTCCTGAAGTAATGCTAATTCTTGTTCGTGTGGAGAGTGTTTTGGTTCATTAGGTTCGCTAACTTTAATCCGTGGCGACATTTCTCCATAAGTGATTTTGCTTTCCACGATGAGGGGAGAATCACAGTCATATCTGTTGGTTGTTTTTAGTTTGAGACTGTTGAATTCTGTTTCATTGCTTTTGCTGTTGAGGAGTTCTAGAGGTTGAGAGACCGTGAGGGGTGAGGGACGACTTTCTCTTTTGGAGAAAGGTTTATGGGGAGAACCTTATTTGATGGAAAGGTTGATTCCTGTTCTGGGTTTGCGGGGGTGGATGGAGTGGCTGTCGACTGTATTGATTCTTAGATGGAGAGAGGATTAGGGGGAGCGATTGATGTTTTATTAGAAGTTAAGTTCGTGTTGTTCTTGGGGTGGACTGGCTGGGTTGGAGTGGTAATGATTGATGACTTGGTATATTTTGACGGTCTTGCAAAGATTAAACATTGCGGGCAGGCTAATCTTAGATTTATTATGTGAATTTAAGATTATTTTATTGTGGGAATAAACAATCTAATATTCTTTCAACAACTAGTAATATATGGAAGATAGGTGGGGAAGTACTATGGGTCGAAGTTTTGGGTGAAAAGAGATTGATTTGGTTGATTTTTTGTGTGGTCAAAAAATGTTGTATTTGTTCTGATAATATATTTCTTATTATTTAGTCGGTTTTGGCTGATTTCGAGTTAAAATATGGCAAATTATTTTGAATTATGATAATTAGAAA
>ERZ724520.1233-NODE-1233-length-13129-cov-4.479960_pt1 | contig 13129 bp, 6 predicted proteins | sample MGYA00376053_ERZ724520 | MGnify/ENA primary metagenome ERZ724520 (study PRJEB28724, sample SAMN07190886) | activated sludge metagenome | isolation source: activated sludge of sewage treatment plant in Hong Hong | place: USA: Christiansburg, Virginia | collected... | reverse complement strand
TTTGATTATTTTGGAGAATTGAGTCAGCCTAAATTCGAAAAAAAATTATTCCTTCAAGGTCAATTAAAAAAAGAATTTTTAGCAAATAGATTACTATTAAGAAGTGTAATGATAAAAGCGGGTTTTTCGCCTATAACTTCCGAATGGTGGCATTTTAATTATACAAATAAAATAACTGCGGCATCTAAATTTTCTTTAATTTATTAAATTTAAATTCAATGATTAAGATGTTGTTAAAAATCTGAATTTAAAAGTTTGTTTAAGAAATATATCGTATTTTAGAGTCATAAAACTTTACTCATGATTCGCAATTATTTTATAATATTTTGTTTTATTTCAACATTGGCTTTTTCTCAACGAGGAAAAAATGGCACAGTAACAATTTCCACAGCCAACACAATTGTTAATTTATACACACCTTTAATTCAAAATGCAACTGCTGGAACCAAAACTATTAGTGTTGCTAGTTCAACATCATACAGTGTGGGTGATTTAATTTTTATTATTCAAATGCAAGGAGCATCTGTTAATGCTGGTAAAGATAGTATTTTTCCAGATGTTAATAGTGCTATCCCTACAAATACAACGTTTGGTGGAATAACTTCCTACAATAATTCAGGTAATAATGAATATGCTCAAATTAGTGCAGTTCCTAATTCAACTACTATTGTTTTAGATTGTGATTTGCAATTTAGTTATGATTACATCGTTCATGTACAAGTAATAAAAGTTCCACGATATTATGATCTAATTATTTCTGGTGGTGGTTCAATTACATGTCCGAATTGGAACGGATCTACAGGCGGTGTAGCTGTGGTTGAAATTCAAAATAATGGAACTTTAAGTAGTACACCTTCGTTTAGTGTTACAGGTAAAGGCTTTAGAGGTGGTGCAACTGAAAATATTTCAACGGCAGGTGGAAATAAATTTGGTTCACTTAAAGCAATTGAAGGAGCCTATAAAGGTGAATCAATTGCAGGAGATACTACAAGATATAAAGTTTATTCATCAGTTTTTGCAAGAGGTGCTATTGCCAACGGTGGCGGCGGTGGTTGTGCTCATAATGCTGGCGGCGGCGGTGGTGCTAATGGTGGAAATACCTCAACATATGATGGTTCAGGAAATCCTGTTTCAGGATATACCGCAGCATGGAATTTAGAAGGTGGAACGTTTTCGGCTCATACATCATCAGGTGGTGGCAGAGGTGGTTACTCTTGGTCACAAGCAAATTCTAATCCATCAACAACAGCTCCGGGTTCAAGCTCTTGGAATGGTGATGCTAGAAGAAATGTTGGTGGTTATGGTGGGAGACCACTAAATTATACAACAGGTAAATTATTTTTAGGTGGCGGCGGTGGTGCTGGTGATGGCAATAATAATCAATCTGGTGCAGGTGGTAATGGCGGAGGAATGGTTTATGTGGTATGTTATGGTAATTTATCTGGTGCAGGAACTATTATTGCGGATGGTGCTAATGGTGCTAATTCTATTTTAGGATGTTCTTCAAACGATGGTGCTGGCGGCGGCGGTGGCGGTGGAACCATAATATTAAATGTTAATGGTTTAACAAGTTTAACTGCTCCAACTGCATTAAGTGCAAAAGGTGGAGATGGTGGAAATGTAAATTTTAATTGTATTTTATTAAATAGCGAAGCTTATGGCCCTGGGGCAAGTGGAGGAGGAGGCTACCTTAAAGTTTCAGGAACTTTGCCTTCTAATAATATCAATGGCGGTGCTAATGGCATAGTAACGGGTAATACTGGAAATATCTCAACTAGTTTTCCACCAAATGGTGCTACAAAAGGTGCTATTGGTTCAACAGGTGTTATTACCAACTATACTTTAAATGCTTCTCCAAATCAAACTGTTTGCACAAGCCAAAGTTTTACATTAACTGCTACATCAACTCAAACATCTAGTACAGTAAGTTGGTACAATGCAGCTTTTGGTGGCACAGCAATTTCAACAGGTACTACTTATATTTCTTCTGGTTATTTAGTTGCAGGAACCTATACTGTTTATGCGGGTGTGTGTCCTGGTACATATCGTCAGCCAATAATAATTACAGTTACTTCTGGTTTAAGTATGGTTGTAAATTCACCTACCATTTGTGCTGGGCAAACAACCACTTTAACAGTTTCAGGAGCAACCTCGTATACATGGAGCAGTGGAGCTATTACAAATTCAATAGTTGTAAATCCTACTTCAACATCAATTTTTACAATTAATGGAACATCACCTACATGTTCCGGAACACAAACAGCTATTGTAAATGTTATACCAAATCCAACAGTAAGCGTAAGTTCTGTTACGATTTGCTCTGGAAGAACAGCAACTTTAGTTGCATCTGGTGCATCATCTTATTCCTGGATGCCTAGTGGTTTTACAACTAGTTCAATTATTGTTTCTCCAACCGTTACAACAAATTATACAGTTATTGGCACTATTGGTATTTGCACAAACACTTCAAATGTAAATGTAACAGTAATTAATACCCCTACTTTGAGTTTGGCTTCTCAAACAATTTGTGCGGGACAAACCGCAACATTCAATGCCACTGGAGCCGCAACTTATACCTGGGTTCCTGGTTTAACAACAGGTACAATTTATACAATAACGCCAACTACTAGTACTGTAATTACATTAATTGGAGCAAATTCATCATGCACCGCACAAGCCACGGCATCAGTTACTATTGGTTCAAGTATTACAATTTCTGTAAATAGTCCTACAATTTGTGCCGGACAAAGTACCACATTAATTGCATCTGGTGCATTATCATATACGTGGAATACAGGGGCAATTACAAATTCAATAGTTGTTAACCCATCATCTACCAGTGTATACACAATTTCGGCTAGTTCAGGATTATGCAGTGGTTTAAATACATCTACTGTATTAGTAAATCCTACACCAGCCTTAACTGTATCAAATGCAACAATTTGTTCTGGTTCACAAGCTACTTTAACTGTTTTGGGAGCAAGTTCATTAACTGTTTCACCTACTCCCTTGTCAATTACTGGGAGTACAATTGTATATGCACCATTATTATCAAATACAACATACACAATAACTGGATCAAATGGTTTTTGTAGTTCTGCATTTGTTGGAACAATTAATGTTATTCCAAATCCAACGGTTTCTGTTAATAGTTCAACAATTTGTTCAGGTTCAACTGCAACCTTAATTGCCACTGGAGCTTCAACTTATAGCTGGAATACAGGCGCATTAACCAATTCTATATTAGTAACTCCTATAAGTAATACTAATTATACAGTTACTGGTTTTAATGGAATTTGTAATTCTACAATTGTTGCAAGTGTGGTTGTACATACAGTTACCGTAAATAATTATAGCATTACTGTTCCAATTTGTAACCAAAGTGCCATTTTATTTGCAGGTACTAGTTCTGCAACAAGTTATACTTGGTCAAATGGCGTTAATTCTTATAGCCAGGCAGTAACCCCATCAGTAACTACATCATATTCAGTTACAGGAACAGATAGTTTTGGTTGTTTAGCATTAAATGGAGTTACAACTTTAAGTGTTATAAACGTAATTGCTGGGTTTGACGGAATAAATAATCAATATGTTTTGCAAGGAAGCAACTTGAATTTAACAAATACAAGTAGTGCAGATGCTGTGACATATGAATGGGATTTTTGTGGTGGTAGTTCTTCAAATTTAATTAATCAAACTTATTTGGCTTTAGATACAGGATATTGCTGCATTAAATTAATTGCAATGAATGGATTATGTAGAGATTCTGTTACTAAATGTTTTAACATAGTAAGCGAGCCAAGTATTATTGCACCTAACGTTTTTACTCCAAATAATGATGGTAAGAATGATGTTTTTAAATTTAGAACAATTGGAATTAAAAAATTAGAATGTACAATTTACGACAGATGGGGTTTAAAATTGTATGAATGGGATGGTGTAAATGGAGGATGGGATGGAAACACTAAGAATGGTGTAGCTCCTGATGGCACCTATTTTTACATTTTGAATTATTCTGATTATAACGATATAAATAAAAAATTGAAAGATAGTTTTCAGATATTCTCTAACTAATTTTTCAATTTTTTATTCAATTATTGGCTTTGTATTAGATTTACACCTAATTAATGTGTGAAATATACTTCTTAATTAGTAAAGGATTATTATTCTATAAATTACATTACTATTTTAGTAATAAGAAATTCCTTAATTATGAAAAAATCAATATTACATCTCAGGATTGCGATAATTCTTATTTTATTAGTTTTTAATAAAATTATAACGGCACAAATTGTGGGGACTACAGGGTACATTATTGGTTCACATGTGGAAATTGGAGTAGATGGAACAGGTGGATTTGAAGGTGCCTCTGGTGCCGCACCAGTAGGAACTCATTTTAGAGGTGGATTTGGATTAAATGGCTTTGTTGCAAATCCGCAATTAGATAGTTGGGCAAATTATAATGGTGATTTTTTTACTCCTGGATCACCTGAAAATGGTTGGGGCTTACAAGTAGGTGGAGTAAATTATAGTAATAATTGTGTTGGAGAATTTGCAATTAATGGTTCATTAACTAATTATACACATATACTGGATTGTTATAATTTAGATTGGGAAGGAACAGCATTATTGGGATCTAATGTAATAAAAACAAAAATTAATTACTTTTTACAAGAAAACGATTTATTTTATACTACAACAATTGTTCTTACAAATAATTCTACAACCACAATTCCTTTGATGTATTATTACCGTAATGTTGATCCAGATAATAATGAATCAATTTCTTTTGATTTCGATACACATAATACAATTGAAGATCAAGCAGGTGGACCTAGTGGTTGTCAACTTGCCTGTGTAAGTGGTTCACAAGTTTCAGTGCCAGGTGTTTCCTCTGATTCATATTTAGCGTTTGCAGCAGTTGGTGCAGATTATAGAGTTTCTTACGGTGGATTTTCTAATAGGTCAGCTTCTGATATTTGGAACGGAACAGGTGGTTTAACAGGAACTGTTGGTTCTACTAATTTTGCAGATGAGGCAATTTCTTTAGCATTTAAAATTCAAAACTTTTTACCTGGTACTTCTCGTACTATAAAATTTGTAACAATATTAAATTCATCTGATAAAAATAGAGCATTAGCTAATTTATTATATTTAACCTATCCTGGTTCTACTTTTTACCCACCTTCTGTGTGTAGTAATGTAATTGATACAGTTAAGGTTTGCGGAGGTTCTTCTTATATTCAGGTTGAAGGTCCTAATGTTTTAGATTACAATTGGAGTTGGAGTCCAACTACATTTTTATCGAGCCCTTTAACTTATAGTACACTAGTTTCACCTACAACTACTGTAGTTTATACAGTAACTGGAACACCTGCTTCTACAGTTTGTGTTTCGCCAATTCCACTTACTTACACAATTGCAGTTAAACCATATCCACCAATGGGTTTTAGTATTACACCTGGTGATAGTGTTAAAACATGTGTTGGAGTTGCTGTTTCATTTACGGCAAGTGGTGGAACTAATTATTCTTGGACAGGGCCCGGTGGTTTTACTGGTTCAACAGGTGCAGTTGTAATTACTCCAACAACTGTTATCAGTAGTGGAGTTTATGTAGCCATGGCTACAAATACACTTACAGGATGTTCAGCTTCTGGTACTATACACGTAACTGTTTATCCAAATCCATTAATTACTGCAGCATCGTCAACAATATGTTCAGGTCAAACAGCCACATTACTTGCCACTGGTGCTGATACATATACATGGAGTCCTGGTTCAGCTTTAGGTAATCCTGTTACTGTAACTCCTACTGTAACAACAACTTATTCTGTTGGTGGAACGTATACAATTAGTGGTTGTAAATCAACAAAAACATCAACGGTAACTGTTATTCCAAATGCAATCGCAAGTTTTACAGGCTTAACTTCTGGGCAAACATTTTTAGTTGGCGATATGTTAAATATAACAAACACTAGTACCAATTTTACCTCTTATAATTGGACATTATGCGATGGTTCAAGTTCTACTGCCTCAACTGTTGCTATACCATTAACTGAGGTAGATGAATGCTGTATTAAATTAGTTGCAACAAATGGAATGTGTAAGGATTCTTTGAGTAAATGTTACAATGTAATTCCAAAATATAGTCTTTATATACCAAATGTATTTACTCCAAATGGTGATAATGTTAATGATGTGTTTAGAATTACTGCTCTTGGTATTAAAGACGATGCTAAAGTTGCAATTTATAACAGATGGGGAACAAAACTTTATGAATGGACTGGACTTTCTGGAGGTTGGGACGGTAACACAAAATCTGGTCAAGCTCCATCTGGGACTTATTTCCTTATCATTAATTATACAAAAATTGATGGTGGTGAGGCTAAAACTGATAAAGGATTTTTTACATTATTTAGAGATTAATATTTTAAATAAATTGGATTTTAATAGATAAATAAATTGATTTTTAGGTATCAAAAAAAACCGAATAATTTTTAATTTAAAAATTGTTTGGCTTTTTTATTTTAAAAATTGTTTTCTAATTTATAAAACATGAAAATGTAATATTGGTTTAAATTGAATTTTAATAGATTCATCTTGAGTGAAACTAGGTTTTCAGTTATTTAAATAATTTGTTAAATGAGGATGTTTTTTTATTTTTATAAAAAATATTTTTATGAATTTTTCAATTAAACATAGATTATCAGAAATAAAAAAATATTCCTTAATTTTTATTTCTATTTTATTAACTAATTCTGTTAATGCTCAAATTGTTTTTCCAGGAGGATTTATTAAAGGAACAAGTGTTGAAATTGGAGTAGATCCAGTTGGAGGTTTTGAAGGAGCTTCTGGAGCTCCTGCAGGATTTCATCCAAGAGGTGGAGCTGCTGGTAGATTTGGGTTTGTCGCTAATCCAGCAGTTGATGGATGGGCAACTTGGAATGGTGATTTTTTTACACCAGGTACTCCCGAAAATGGTTGGGGTATACAAATAGGAACTACGCAATTAAGTAATAATTGTCAGCCAACTCCTGGTCCACCTGCTATAACAGGTTCTTTAACTGGATACTCACATGTTTTAGATTGTTATAATTTGGATTGGGAAGGATCGGTAACTTCAGGTACAAATGTAATTGGAGCAAAAGTAAATTATTTTTTACAGGAATTTGATTTATTTTATACAACAACAGTCATTCTTACTAATAACTCTGCAACCACTATCCCTTTAATGTATTATTACAGAAATGTGGATCCTGATAATAATCAATCCTATCCTGGTGGCCCAGGAAGTTTTGTAACTATCAATAAAATTGAAGATCAAGCAGGTGGCGTATCTGGATGTCAGCTGGCTTGTGTAAGTGCGTCTCAAGCTCCTTCAGGTGTTATGCCAGCTTCTTATATGGCTTTTGCTGCTGTTGGCTCTGAATATAGAGTTAGTTATGGTGGATTTAGTGAGCGTTCTGGTGCAAATATTTGGAATGGTATAGCACCTTCAATTGGAACTTTAGGTTCTGTTCATACAGGAGATGAGGCAATTTCTCTATCATATAGAATTCAAAACTTTTTGCCAGGAACTTCACGCACTATTAAATTTGTTACTATATTAAATGCAGCCGACAAAAATATAGCTTTAGCTAACTTATTGTATTTATCTTATCCAGGCTCAGGCTTTTTCCCTCCTTCATCTTGTAACCCTGTAGTAGATACTGTAAAAGCTTGTGGTGGAAGTACTATCATACAAGTAGATGGTCCAAATTATTCTGATTATAATTGGAGTTGGTCGCCAGGAACTTTTTTATCAGGTACAACCTCATATAGTGCTGTGGTTACGCCAACTGCTACAATCGTATATACAATTACTGGTACACCAATTTCAACAGTTTGTGTTTCTCCAATACCTTTATCTTATACAATTGCAGTTAAGCCTTTACCTCCTTTACCTGTTACTATTAGTCCAAGTTTAACTTTATGTCAAAATGCCTCAGGAAGTTTAACAGCTGGTGGTGGTTCATATTATGTATGGACTGGCCCTGGAAGTTATAGTGGATCTGGATCAACTGTTACAATTACACCAACTTCAACATTATCATCCGGTACATATTCTGCAGCCATTACAAATACAAATGGTTGTACTGCAACTGCCACTGTTGATGTCTATGTTATTCCTTCACCTTCAGTATCTGTGAATTCTCCAACAATTTGTTCTGGACAAACGGCTACAATTACTGCTACAGGTTCTTCTTTAACTTCATATACTTGGAGTCCAGGAGGTTTATCAGGAACTACTTATACTACTGCACCTGTAACAACTTCTACAGTTTTAGTTACAGCTACAGATGGTACTTGCATTGCACAAGCAACTTCAACTATTAGTATTTTATCATTTAGTGTAAATAATGCAACTGTTTGTCCAGGTCAAGCAGCAATTTTAACTGGTACAGGTACAGTTTCTTCTTATTCATGGAATACTGGAGCAACAACATCATCAATATCTGTTACACCTATTTCAACTACGGTATATTCATTAACTGGAATTGGAGCCTCTTGTTCTTCTGTTTTAACTACAACTGTTACTGTTACACCAAACCCTACAATTACTATTTCAACGCCAACCATATGTGCTGGTAACCAACCAACGTTTAGTGTAAATGTTACTGGTGCTACTGGTGCTCCAACGGTATTACCAGTTGGTTCTTTAGTTTCAGGTTCTGCACCTGCTTATACAGTGGTTGCTCCAATATTTGCTTCTACAGGTACAATCACAGTTACTGCTACAAATGGATTATGTCCTAGTGTAAAAACTGGAACTGTAATAGTTATTCCTAATCCAACTGTTACAATAAGTTCTAGCTATACATTTTGTGCTGGTAATACCGCTACATTAACTGCGGGAGGTGCAACATCCTATTCTTGGACACCAGGTGGCGAAACAACTAGTTCAATAATTGTAACTCCATCTTCAACAACTGTTTATTCTTTAACAGGCACTAGTTCAGTTGGGGGATGTTTTTCTGGTAAAACAGGTACAGTTACAGTTATTCCTGCAGCAGTAGCAAATTATACTGGTTTAACTAGTGCTCAAGTATTTACTGTAGGTAATGTTTTAGAAGTAACTAATACAAGTTCTAACTATACAACTATTAATTGGACATTATGTGATGGTAGTAATTCTACAGCAAATAATATTGTAATTCCATTAACTAAATTAGAAGATTGCTGTATCAAATTAGTTGCAAAAAACGCATACTGTTCGGATTCAATTACAAAGTGTTATAAAGTTGTTCCTGAATTTTATATAGTTGTTCCTAATGTATTTACTCCAAATGGAGATAATACTAACGAAATTTTTAAATTTAATAATTCAGGCGTAAAAGAAATGAATGTATTAATTTATGATAGATGGGGATTAAAAATGTATGAGTGGTCAGGACTTACTAGTGGTTGGGACGGAAATGCTAAATCTGGTCCTGCTCCTTCAGGTACTTACTTTTATATTTTAAATTACACCAAAAACGATGATACTTCTAAATCTGAAAAAGGATTCTTCCAGTTATTTAGAGATTAGTATATTTGCTTCTTTAAATATATAAATGTTAGGTTTTAGAGAAGAAATTTTATTAAAAATCTCCGTTCCAATTTACGCTTTAGTTATTGTAACGGAGATTTTATATAGTTACTGGTTTCATAAAAAATATTATTCAGTAAAAGGTGTTTTATCAAATCTATATTTAACTAGCTTAAATATGGCTTTAGACTTGCTAATTCGTGGAATATGTCTTTTAGTTCTTTTGTTCTTTTATAAATACAGATTTTTAGAAATTAATTATTCTTTACATCCAGTTTTATATTGGGTAAGTTTGTTACTTCTACAAGATTTTATGTTTTATTGGCTTCATAGAATTGATCATTATTGTAGATTTTTTTGGGCAGTACATGTTACACATCATTCATCAGAAGAATTTAATTTAACAGTTGGTTTTAGATCTTCTGTTTTTCAACCATTGTATCGTTTTATTTATTTTATACCTCTTTCTTTGTTAGGATTTAATCCTTTAGATACCTTATTTATGTATGCGGCTACTCAAATTTATGGAATATTAATTCATACCAGAACTGTAGGAAAATTAGGTATTTTAGAGTGGGTATTTTCTACACCATCGCATCATAGAGTGCATCATGCTAGTAATATTAAATACTTAGATAAAAATATGGGAATGGTATTAATAATTTGGGACAGATTATTTGGAACCTTTGCAAATGAAGATGAAACGGTTGTTTACGGTCTTACAGCAAATATTAATACTTACAATCCTGTTACAATGGTATTTCATGAATGGAAGGCGTTATATAATGATTTTAAAAACGCTAAAGGATTAAAAAATAAATTAGGATATGTTTTTGGTCCTCCAGGTTGGAGTCATGATGGGAGCAGAAAAACATCGAGTCAACTTCGAAAAGAATTATCTAGCAAGTAAGAAAATAATTTTTGTACATTTGTTACTATGGCAAATGTAGTTACCTTATTTAAACAAGTTACCCATTTTTTTAATCACAAATTATGGCGTGTAAGATTAGATAAATTAGATAAAAAACAAGGATTTTTTTTAAAACACCTACGTATTTTTACTCTTGCTATTAATGGCTTTAATGAAGATAAATGTTTGTTAAAGGCTACTGCTCTAACGTATTATACCTTGTTTTCTATTGTTCCAATAATTGCTTTAGCATTTGCAATTGCCAAAGGGTTTGGGTTTCAGGCAGATTTACAACAGCAATTATTAAATAATTTTGCGGAACAAAAAGATGTATTGTTACAAGCTTTTGATTATGCTGATAAAATGTTAAATAACACAAAAGGTGGTTTAATTGCAGGTGTTGGGGTTATTTTATTACTATGGAGTGTAATGAAATTATTAGGTAGCATTGAAAATAGTTTTAATGAAATATGGGAAATAAAAAAAGATAGAACTTGGGTAAGAAAAATTACAGATTACTTATCAATCATGCTAATTGCACCAATTTTTTTAATTTTATCGGGTAGTGTTACAGTTGGCTTAAAAACCGGATTAGATACTGTGGCATCTAGTTTTTCTGTAATCTCTCCAATGAATGCAGTGTTGCTTAAAATATTTGCATTTACTCTTATTTGGGGCATGTTTATATTTTTATACATGGCTTTGCCAAATACAAAAGTTACTTTTAAAGGTGCGGTTAGAGGTGCATTTGTAGCTGCATTTTTATTTGAATTACTTGAGTGGGCATATGTATCGTCTCAAATTGGTGTAGGTTCGTATAATAAGATTTATGGCAGTTTTGCGGCTTTGCCTTTATTTTTAATTTGGGTTCAATATTCGTGGTTCGTGGTATTATTTGGTGCAGAGTTAACATTTGCCTGGCAAAATGTAGATCATTATGAATTAGAAGCTGATATAAATAATATTAGTGATAGGTATAAAAGAGTTATAGCTTTAATGATTGGGAACCATGTTGTTAAGCATTTTAATGAAGGAAAGCCAGCTTTAACTGCTTTTGAAATTGCCCAAAATCTTGATTTACCTGTTAGGTTGGCTCGAACTATAATTAATGAATTTATAGAAACCGGAATATTTAATGAAGTTAAAGTTGCAAATGATAAAGATACTGGCTATCAACCTGGTATTTCTGATTCTAAATTAACAGTAAAATTTATAATTGATAAATTGGATGAAAAAGGAGTTAATGAGCTTCCTCTTGATAATTCGGCGGAATTAGAGGTTATTAATAAATTAATGTTAGAGATGGATGAAGTTTTAAATACTTCTAAGGGAAATACATTAGTAAAAGATATTTTATGATTTTAAAAACTATAATTGCGGAGTTAGAAAAGTTTGCACCATTATCGTATCAAGAACAATATGATAATTCTGGTTTGTTAACAGGAAATGCAGAACAAGAAATCACGGGTGCCTTGCTTTGCCTTGATTGTATTGAAGCAGTAGTAGAAGAGGCTATTTCTAAAAAGTGTAATTTAATTATTGCACATCATCCTATAATTTTTGGTGGATTAAAAAAAATTAATGGAAAAAATTACGTTGAAAGAACTATAATAAAAGCCATTCAAAACAATATTGCGATTTATGCTTGTCATACAAATTTAGATAACGTTAAGCTTGGAGTAAATAAAATAATTGCCAATAAATTGGGATTAATTAATACCTCAATTCTTCAACCAAAATCAAACCTTTTAAAGAAATTAATAACTTTTGTTCCAAATGATTCATTAGAAAAAGTGAGAGAGGCTTTATTCAATGCAGGAGCTGGAAATATTGGTAATTACAGCGATTGTAGTTTTGTGCTTAATGGAGTAGGGTCATTTAAAGCTAATCAGCAATCTAAACCATTTGTAGGTGAACCTGGAATTGTGCATTTTGAGAAAGAAACACGATTGGAGGTAATATTTGAGTCCTATAAAGAGAATGTTATTATTAGTAACTTAAAGCAAAATCATCCTTATGAAGAAGTTGCTTATGATATTATAAATCTTGGGAATTTAAACCATGAAGTTGGATCAGGTTTAATTGGTGAATTTGAAAAACCTATATCTGAAAATGAATTTTTAGCCCGTTTAAAATCTATATTTAAGGTAAAATTCATAAAACATACTAAATTTTTAAATAATGAAATTAAAACTGTTGCCTTATGTGGTGGCAGTGGCAGTTTTTTATTAAAGAATGCAATGTCTTCAAAATCAGACGCTTACATTAGTTCTGACTTTAAATACCATGAGTATTTTGATGCAGAAAATAAGGTATTAATTGCCGATATTGGACATTATGAATCAGAACAGTATACTCCTGAAATTTTTTATGATATTATATCAAATAAATTTCCTACTTTTGCCACTTATTTAACAGAAATAAACACTAACCCAGTTAATTATTTTTAAAAACTATGTGTGCTAAAATTAAAGAGAAACTTGACGCATCTATTGAAGGTAAACTTCGTGCTTTATATGAATTACAAATTATCGATTCTAAAATAGATCGTATTCGTACAATTAGAGGTGAGTTACCACTAGAGGTTCAAGATTTAGAAGATAGCGTTGCTGGTTTAGAAACTCGTGTAAATAATTTATCTGAAGAGTTAA